>MDTB01198208.1_pt1 | contig 56726 bp, 55 predicted proteins | sample 811161 | NCBI WGS metagenome assembly MDTB01 (sample SAMN05326650, study PRJNA326480) | marine metagenome | isolation source: seawater | place: Mediterranean Sea | collected 2009 | reverse complement strand
CCTACTCTTCCATGTCTTAAGACAAAGTACCATTGGCGCAGAAAGGCTTGACTTCCGAGTTCGGAATGGGATCGGGTATTACCCTTTCGCAATAATCACCAGGCTCGGTGTTTATATTATATTTTAATTATTTTACAACAAATTTTGTATAGAATAATTGCTTAATAAATAACCATATTATTTTCATATTAAACTTAGAGTTTTCAGAATTTCTTCTCTTAAAAACTATTTCCTCTTCAATAATTTTTATATTTTCTTTTCCGTTGTATAAAATATCAAAAAGAATTTTGTATCCAGTTAAAAAAAAATCATTTTTGTATCTAGTTATAATTTTTTTTTCACACATAAAAAAACCTGAAAGTGGGTCTGAAGATTTTTTTCCAAAAATAAGGTTAATTGTATTAATTGCGAATTTTGAAATAATTGAACGAATAAAACCAAGATTTCCAGAAAAGTTAGTATTTTTAAATCTGGATGCGATAACTAAATTGCAATTAAATTTTTTAAATTTTCTCCACATATTTTTTATATACTTAACATCGTGTTGTAGATCGCAATCCATTACTAAAATAACTTTATATTTTGATTTGCTTACGCCATATAACACTGATTTAGACAAATCTCTTTTTTTATTACTTCGTAAAAATCCAACAAATTTTTTTGATCTCAATTTTAGAATCTCTTTAAATGTTCCGTCTGTTGAATTATCATCAACAAATATTACTTCAGAAATAATTTTTATTTTTGATAATTTATTTGCAATTTTAAAGATATTTTTCTTTTCATTGTATGTGGGAATTACTACGGAAATCATGAAGCTATATTAAACGAATATTTGTTTTATCGATTTTATTGTTTATATAATTTTAATATATATATTGAAAATTTATAGTAAATGAAAAAAACAGCATTGATTACTCTCGCTCAAGGTAAAAAACTAATTAAATTATTGATCGGTAAAGAATTTAATATTTCATAAAAATGCTAGAACTAATTTTTGCATCATTAACATCTACTGTAATACTTTTTAGTTTTGGTGAATTATTTCAAAAAATTTTTTTTAAAAATAGAAACAAAAATTTAAAAATTATAGAAAATGGAATTTTTGGTTGTATTTTTCTATCGTTTATTATTTTAATAATTAATTTTTTTTTACCAATTAATAAAATAATTGGGGATTTAATACTTTTAATAGGAATAATATATTTTTTAAAGTTGTTAACTCATGAATTCAATAAATTAAAACTATTAGAACTATTATTGTTTGTAACAATTTTTACTTTAATTTTAATATATGGTTCTAATGTTAATCGCCCTGATGCAGGTTTGTATCACATTCCCTATACTAAAATTTTACAAGAAGAAAAAATTATATTAGGTCTTGCAAATATTCATCATCGTTTTGGCCATGTATCAATTTTGCAATATTTGTCATCGGCATACAACAATCATTTGTTTAATTTAGAATTCCTTACAATTCCAATAGCATCTTTATTTTCTTTTTATTTCTATTTTATAATTAAATTGTTTTTTTCAAATATAGATAACTCTTTAAAAAAAAATTTTTCATTTTTTATAATTATTATTTTTTCTTTTTATGCATTTAATAGATACAGTAATTATGGCAATGATGCCCCGACTCATTTATTCTTTTTTTTGACAATAATTTATTTGATTAAAATAAAAGATTTTAGAAAAATAGATTTAGAAAATTTTTTTATAATAACAATTTTATCAATATTTTGTTTTACAAGTAAAACTCTCTCGTTAATTAATTTATTAATTCCAGTAATTTTATTTTATTATTTAAAAAAAAAAACTAGTTTAAAAAAAATAATTATAAACAAAAAAGCATTAATTTGTTTAATCTTTATATCTGGATGGATTGTAAAAAATTTACTTATAAGTGGTTGTTTTATTTATCCAATATCTAAAACATGTTTTTCTTCATTAAAATTTTCAGACATAGACAAAACTATTAATGTTGCCATTGAAGGAGAAGCGTGGGCAAAAAATATAAATAACGAGGAAGCTCAAAAAATCCCTAGAAATATTTACATAAAAGACTTTGTGTGGTTGAATACTTGGAAAAATATTCATTTTAAAGTCATAATTGAAAAAATACTTCCACTAATTATTTTACTTATTTTTTATTTATTATTACTACTTTGGCAAAATAAATTTAAACCTAAAAAGGCTAATTCAATTAAAATAAATAAAACTAATTTATTTATTTTTTTAATTACCGCTCTTTTTACAATTGTATGGTTTATTAAATTCCCTGTATATAGATTTGGAGTTTCTTATATTGCTATATTGATAATTTTTTTATTCTCTATAACTTTTGAGATATTAAATAAAAATAATAATTTTAAATTATTAAAAAAATTAAATATACTTTTATTAATTTTTTCAATTATTGGATTTGGTGCTAAGAATATAATAAGAGTAGTTAATACTGAAAAATCTTATGAAAAATATCCCTGGCCAAAAATATATACACTTAAAAATTATGAAAAAAATATTCCCAAAATAAGTATGAAAACTATTTATAATAGAAATAATAAAGTAATTTATTATCATTCAAGTGATGAATGTATGTATAATATGTCTCCTTGTTCAAATTATATATATAAAAAAATTAAAATGGATATTAGATATGGTTATAAAATAATATTTTTTTAATCAAAAAACTTATATTTAAAAATACAATAAATTGCGATAAATGCATCTTTTAAGCTAATCTTTTTTCCCTCATCATATGATCTTCCTCGATAAGATATGGGGACTTCATAAAATCTATATTTTTTTTTAGCTAATTTTACAGTCATCTCTGGTTCTATACCAAACGAATTCTCTTTTAAGTGTATTGATTGAATTACAGATCTTTTAAAAACTTTATAACCCGTTTCCATATCGGACATATTTAGATTGGTCACAATATTAGTTAATAATGTCAATATCTTGTTTGCTAAATAGTGCCAAAAAAAATGTAATCTGACATAAGAGCCTCCTAGAAATCTTGATCCATAAACAACATCTGCATCTGTATTTTTAAAAGGTTCTAAAAGTTTATAATAATCTTGAGGATCGTATTCTAGATCTGCATCCTGAATTAAAACTATATCACCAGTTGCTTCTTTGAAACCTGTTTGTAGAGCTGCTCCTTTACCTTTGTTTTCTTCATGAAAAAAATATTTCAAATTTTGATTATTTTTTTCAATTTTTTTTATTATATCTCTTGAGCTATCTAAGGAATAATCATCAACTATTATTATTTCTTTTTCTAAATTTTCAATATTTAGAATTTTATCAACTATTAACTCAATAGTTTTTTCCTCATTGTAGCATGGAATTATAATTGAAATTTTCATTTTATTTTTTATCAAATTGGCTAAAAATTATTATTAATAGAATCAGTATAAATCCTCCATTAAAGTATCCTGCACCTCTAATCATTTGAGTAATAATCAATGGTATAAGAAAAAGTTTCTCATCAATAGAAATGTTTCTATTTATTAAATATTTAAATATCAAGACAAATAAAACTAAAGAAAATAGACCAAATTCAACCAATAATTTGTTAAAATTATTTACTCCATCATTTCGATTTAAATGGTTGAATAAATCAAGACTTCCTTCGCCTGGTGGATATTTTTTATTGTAGTAATCAAAGCCTTCTGAATATCTATTTAAACCCCATCCAAACGGCTTTATAATTAATGACTCTTTTGTAATTAAAAATGATCTATAAAATAATCCAGCAGAGAGAGATCCGCCAGCTTTAAGTGATTTTTCTAAATTATTTGTTAGATTTTCACTTAAAATATTTTCACCATCATACTTGGGAACGAACCTAGTTCTGCATTCTTTATTAAAAATTAAAGAAGAACTTAAGAATATTATTAATGATAAATAAACTATTATAGTTTTTTTTGTTAATAATCTAAAATTTGTAGACATTAAAACTATTAAACTAATTATTGTTCCAACCATAAAAATGGTAGAAGATTTTATTAAACAGATAATAAAAAAAGCTATTATAAAAGATGTCATTAATGCATTATTTTTTTTTTTAAAAATTTTATTTATTGAGTAAATTAAAACGGCTGGAGCTATCATACCTAAATGGGAATTTTCATAAAATAATAAGTGTCTAAAAGAAATTCTAAATTCATTTAAACTTTTACCTGAGCCGTCTAAATTTAATCCTAGCGTAGTTCCAAAAATATTACTAATTCCACCACAAAAATATGGGGCATCATTTTGAAAGTTGATTATACTAAAAATAGTAGTAATAAAAAAAATTAAAAAAAATATAAATATTATTAAATCTAAATTTAATAAAATTTTTTCATAAAAAAAATAAGTTATCAAATAAGTTGCTAAAAAAAATGTTACACTTCCAGAAACATATAAATTTAAATTTTTATCTTCTAAAAATAAATTTAAAAAAATATGACATATTATAAGAAAGAAAATTAAAAAAAAATTAATTAATACATAATAGTTTTTTTTCTTAATTTCATTATATATTTTTAATGGTAAGGGAAATAATAATATTAAAAATAAATATCTTAAATTTAAAAAATCATTTTTAAAATTAAAAAAAAAAGAGAAATTTTTGTGTAAATCCCATAAAAAAATAAAACTAATTACAAAAAAAGCAAAAAAATAGTTACTTAAAAAATTTTGTTTATTCTCTTTTTTCATTTTTTGTCTGTTTTATATATAAATATATAGATAAAGGAAAAAAGCTTATAATATTTAACCAATTATTAAAAAAATTACCTGTAGTAATTAAAGGCCACAAAATTATAAAGAAATTTGCAAGTAAACATATTTCTAAGTCTGAAAAATTTCTTTTACCCAAAAACAATAAATTAAACGCATGTTTTGCAATATTATATAATATTAATACAAATAATGAAAATATTAAGGTAAATCCTATTATTCCTGTTTCTGCTAATAATTGTATATAGGTATTATGAGGGTGTGTATTACAGGCATTTACGAAAGTATTTATTTTTTTAGGTGACCTTAGTGGTTCTATCTTTGCGAACCAGTCCGTATTTATATATGAAGTTCCTTCATTTTTATTGCTTCTATGATTAATTTCTAAAATTCTTCCTTCTTTTTTTGAAAAAAAATCTTTTTGCTTATCATCTGTTAAAAAATGATAAGAAAATAATTTATCACCTTTATCAATGATATCTCCTTCTTTGACATAAATTTTATCAATTATTATTTGCCTTATCTCCTTCCATCCAAAATATATTTCTATTACAGTATTATCAATAGTTTTGGTTTTAAGAGAATAATAATTAACATAATCTTCTTTATCGCAATAATATCTGTAAGATTTGGGACCAAGTCCAATTATTGGGTTTTCTTTAAACATTTTTATAGATGTGCGAAACATTGGTAAATATTCTATTAATACAGTTTTATTTTCTGGTTTATATAAATGATTTTTAAATTGAGTAATATGCCTATCATACATTGTAGGATTAAATATTAATATTAATGCTATAGAAGAAATTATTATTACTGAGATAAATAATTTTATTTTTATTTTTATTTCAATCAAAAATCCAATAATAATCATAAATATTATCATAAGTAAAAATGAAGCTCTTTCTCCAGATAAAACTATTAATAATGTGCTTGCCAAAATTAATAATAAATTAAAGTAAAAAATATTTTTTGTTTTAAATTTAAAAAACAATGTAAGACCTATTAAAATTGGAATTATTCTTGTTAAATAACTTCCCAAAATTAAATCATCATTAAAAAACCCTGATATTCTATCAGGTCTATATTTTGGAAATCCCAATATATTTTGACCATTAAAATATTGAAAATAACCATCACATACTACTATAAAGATTGTAAAAGATAAAAAATAATAAAAAAACTTTAAATTAATTTCATTTTTTTTTACAATTTCACATGCTCCGAAAGCAAACAAAATAAATCTAATATAAGAAAATACATTTAGTGCAGATTTTGAAAATATTTCAGAATTAATCAGTGATATAATTTGAATTAAATAAAAAATTAGAAAAAATAAGAAAACAAAATTTTTCAATACTTGAAAATTTTTATTTTTTAAAAGATCTATAACAAAAGCAATTGCAATAATATTGATAATGATTTCCGCTATTAGAGGTCCGGCAACTAAGGCGGCTGGTAAAAGTGATAATAATACCAGCTGAAAATTATAAAATATTGGATTTTTAATAACAATCTTCATTTAATATCAAATTTTTGGCATCTTTAAAAATTGTTTAAATCTATTTATTAACTTAAAAAAAATAAATGATGTAATTTTAAAAATATTTTTATTAATTTTTAGTATATTAAAAATAATCAAATTTTGACTCAATATTGTCTTAATATTTTTATTTGATTTTCCTCCATACCTCATACTTACAATTATTTTATCTATATATATTGAATGAATTTTATTAATTTCTAGAAATCTATACATTAAATCAAAATCGGAAGAATTGCCTAGACTAATATTATAATTTCCATGTTGTTCATAAACTTTTTTTTTAACAAAAAAACTTGGATGAGGTGGAGACCAACCTTTAAAGAAAATTCCTTTTTTGTATTGATTGGACCTCCAATATCTCAATATTTTTTCTTTATTAGACTTTTTAACATATATTAAATTTCCATAAACTATGTCAGTTTGATTATTTATAAAACAATTTATAATATTGCTAAGAGAAGTATTATCGTAAAAAAAATCATCAGAATGTAATATAGAAATTATATCTCCCGAAGCTTTTAAAATTCCTTTATTAATTGCATCAAATATACCTTTATCTTTTTCGGAAACAAAAGTTATTTTGTTATTATTAAATTGTGAAACAATATTTAATGTTTCGTCTGTAGAGATGTTATCAATAATTATTTGTTCCCAATTTTTGTAATCCTGCCGAATAATAGAATTAATATTATCTTTTATAGTTTCTTGACTATTAAAAGTTGGGGTAATAATTGATATTTTCAAAATATGTCTCTATGCTTATTATTTAAGTTTAATATTTTCTTTTATAAAAAAAATCTTAGTAATTCTATATATTTTAAATTATTAGCAAATAATAATATTTAAGTAATTAAAAAATAATATTTTTAATTTTATTATAAATTTCATTAGATAATTTTTCTGCACCACTTGGATTTAAATGTACAAGATCATAAGTATCATCATTATTTAAATCAAAATTACCAAACATATCGATACAAATTAAATTGTAATTTCTACAAAAATTTAATATTGCATCTGATCTGATTTTTTCATTTCTATAAAAATTTTCTCCTTCTATAGAATAAATTTGCTCATTAACTTTCTTCCATCTTAAAGTTCTTTGAGTAATAAAAATTGGGGTTGAGTCAAATTCATAAATTAAATCTTTTAATTTTATTAAATTTTTTTCAATTTTTTTAATGAGATATTTTTCATTTTTATTTAAAATTATTTTTTCATTATTAGTTTTATTATAAGATGCACTTCTTTTAACATGACCTAGCTTACTATATTCACTTTTATAATATAAAAGTTTTAAATAACTATATGCTTTATAAGTAATTCCATAATTATTTTTAATAAAAAGAATTAATCTTTCTCTAATACTTTTGCCATCAGCCTGCAAATCGTATTTATTTTTATTTAGATTTTGTTCATTTATTCCTAAATAAATAATTGTATATCTTGGATTTAATTTATCAATTCTATTAAACCAGTTTTTAAAATTCCAAATATTTCCAACTGTCGACTGGCCATCTATTCCTGCATTTACAATTTCAATATTTTTATCTAAGTTAAAATTAATTTTTTTTTCTAATTTTTCAGTCCATGTATCATTAAGATTTAAGTATCTTTCATCTGTAGTACTTCCTCCAATTACTAAAATATCAATTTCCTTTACATCTTTTCTTCTTCCTCTAAATCCATATTCATCTTTCGTATATATAATTTCTTCATATGGTTCATACAGTGTATTTTTAAATTTATAATTAGCATTACATAGAATATAGGAGCAATTTAGCCTTTTTTTAAAAAAAAAAGTGCCAGTAAAAATTTCAATAGTTAAATATAAAAAAAATATAATTATGATATTAATAAAAGTAATCTTAAAAATTGAAAATATTTTCATTGGATTTAATCTAACTCAAAATTTTTATGATAATTTTGCTTTAATTTTATTTTTTGTTTGTTTTTGTCTAGAAAAAAATTTCCAATAACAAGATTATCTAAATTTGTTCCCATAAAACAATTAAATGCATCTTCTGGAGTATTAACAATTGGCTCACCTCTAACATTAAATGATGTATTGATTATTAAAGGACATCCTGTTTTCTCTTTAAATTTTTTAATCAATTTATAATAAATTGGGTTAGTTTTTTCATCTACAGTTTGAATCCTTGCTGAATAATCAACATGAGTTACTGCGGGAATTTCTGATCTTTTTACATTCAACTTATCAATTCCAAATAACTTTTTTTGTTCTTCGGTCATTTCAATAGTTTTTTTTGGGTTAACATTCGCTACCATTAACATATAGGGACTTTCCGATTCTAACTCAAACCAATTTGATAAATCTTCTATTAAGACAGATGGAGCAAAAGGTCTAAAGCTTTCTCTAAACTTTACTTTAAGGTTTAAATTTTTTTGCATTATTTCTGATCTTGGATCTCCTAAAATTGACCTTCCACCAAGTGCTCTTGGACCAAATTCCATTCTTCCTTGAAACCATCCTATAGCTTTACCTTTTGAAATTTCTTCAGCACTTTTTTCTATTATACGTTCTTCATCTAGCTTTTCATAAATCGCACCCAATCTATCTAATTCAGTTTCTATTTCATTTTGAGAATATGTGGGACCTAAGTAAGAACCATTCATATTATCATTTAAATTTACAATTTTTTCATTACCTTGTTCGATATGCCAAAGAGCTAGAGCGGCACCTAAAGAGCCTCCAGCATCACCTGCTGCTGGCTGAACCCAAATATTATCAAATATTTTTTCTTTTAATATTTTGCCATTAGCAACACAGTTTAAAGCAACACCACCTGCTAAGCACAAATTTTTTAAACCAAATTCTTCTTTTACAGACTTAACTAACTTAAGCATAATTTCTTCTGTTACTTTTTGAATTGAAGCAGCAATGTCCATGTGAAATTGAGTAAGTTTTTCTGATTTAGGATTTCTTGGTTTTTGCCCAAATAAATCATTAAACTTTTCATTTGTCATTGTTAGACCTGTTGCGTAGTTAAAATAATTTTGATCAAGCCTAAAAGTACCATCTTCTTTTACATCAATTAAATTATAAATTTTCTCTAAGTAAATAGCTTTACCATAGGGCGCTAGACCCATTAATTTGTATTCTCCACTATTAACTTTAAAACCAGTATAATAAGTAAAAGCAGAATATAACAACCCTAGAGAATGTGGAAAATGTATCTCCTTTTTAATTTCAAGATCTTTACCATTTCCAACGGCCACTGTTGTAGTTGCCCATTCTCCAACGCCATCTGCTGTTAATACAATTGAGCTTTCAAATGGGGAAGGAAAAAAAGCACTTGCGGCATGGCTTAGGTGGTGATCTGAAAAAAAAATTTTATTTTCATCTTTAAAATTTTCATCGTGTTTTTTTAGTTTTTTAAATAAAAAATTTTTTTGAAAAAGCTTTTCTCTTAACCAAATTGGCATTGCTTTTGAAAAAGATTTAAAGCCTTTAGGAGCAAAAGCTACATAAGTTTCTAATAGTCTTTCAAATTTTAAAAATGGCTTCTCAAAAAAAACAATGTGATCAACTTCATTTAATTTTAATTTTGCAAATTTTAAAACAAATTCTATTGCATTATGAGGATAGCTGGAGTCGTGTTTAACTCTTGTAAATCTTTCTTCTTGTGCTGCTGCTATTATTTTTCCATCAATTAATAAAGTTGCAGCACTATCGTGATAAAATGCTGAAATTCCTAAAATCGATTTCACTTTAAAAAATTGTATAAATAAACGGTGCTACAGCAGTACCTTGGGTTAAAATTATTAAACCACCAAATAAAACTAGGACAATTAAAATTGGAAACAACCAATATTTTTTTCTTACTCTTAAAAATTCCCAAAACTCTCTTAAAAAACTCATAATTAGAACTGATTTTTCATCTTACTCTTTGGCCCCTTTTTTTCAAGCCAATAAGATTTTTTATTATTTTTTTTTAAATTTAAAATATCTTTTCTTAAAACTCTCATTATTAATGAAGTAGGTGTAATTACAAAAAAAAAAATAATCCCCATAATTACTGGTGAAACAAAATTACCCAGCAGTATACCAAATCTTATCCATAAACGATTTAATGGAGTTAAAATTTTTGAATTTATTAAACCAAGTGACAAAAAAAGTATCGCTAATACTAATGACCAAACTCTAATTTCGCCTTCTTTAAATAAAGGATAAATAGAAATAATTAAAAAAAAAATAAAAAAAACAATACCAAAACTTCTATTTGAATTTTTTTCAGAACTTATGCTCATTATTTTTTAAAATGTCTCTATATCAGTCGTCTCTATAAATATGTAGTTATTTTTATATTTTAACGAATAATTTTTTTTAGGTTTATTTACACATATACCGCTAAAATCTGCACACATCCAATTTCCACTTTGAAAAATTTCAAAACCATTACTTTCAGTAATTTTAATTATTTGAGAATAATCAAACTTTTTTTGATATGGATTTAATAAATTATCAATTTCAAAGTATTTATAATTTTTAAAAATTAATAACATACTTAAAACTATAATAGAAATAGGAAATATATTTTTATTTATTTTTTTTAAAAAATTAAATTTTATTAAAAGTAGTGACAAAAATACACAAGGGAAAAATGTTAATATTCCCCAACCAAATCTTATTTCGGGTGCTTGAAACCATACTAAAAAATTAAAAAAATATAATATTAAAATATAATAAAAAATTTTATCTATTTTAAATTTCTTATTTTTTGAATAGTCAATTAATAAAAATAAAATATAAAAAAATATAGAACTTAAAAATATAAAAAAACTAATTTTCAAAAAAGCATCATTGATAAAATAATCTTTAAACCAAGGCACAACCCAATCATAACTATAAATTGTATGTTCAAAATCTGTATATCTATCTCTAAGACGAGTATCTCTGGCAAAACCTTTGGTTTGATTTAAATAAAATAAAACTTGCTCATTCGACAATGACCATTCAGTTTTTATACAAGTAAATTTAAACGGAAACAACAAACATGAACTTTGAATAAAATTTCTAATTATCCAAAATAAAATTAAAATTGATCCCATAATTGAAGTTTTATTAAATAAATTTTTTATATTTTGTTTAGAGTACAAAGTTGCAAAAATTGGAAAAATTATAGACCCTATATAAGTAAGTTTAATCAGTGGACAAATTATTGAGCACAATATCAATAAATAATATTCGTTTTTATCTTTGTTTTCTAAATATTTTAAAAATATAAATCCTGTTAAAATAAAAAATATCATTCCAATAGTATCAACTTCAGGATTTCCCAAGTGATTAAAAATAATTCCATTTCTAAAGGGATGTATATAGCTGAAAAAAAGTAAATAACTTAAGGTAAGAAATAATGCCAAATAGCTTAATTTATAATTATTTTTTGAATTTATTATTTCTAATAAAACAAATGCAAATGGTATAAAATTTATTACATACAAAGTGTTAAAATCTTTATATTGAAAACTTAATGATGATAAAAAAATATGCCATATTGAATTTAACGCATAATGCCAATCCAAAATTGCAAGCCCAAAAGTAATTTTATGATTATGTATCCAATTAATTGTTTGTAAATGATAAACTGGAGAATCTACATTGTTTCCATTCCAATAAGTAAAAAAGGAAAATATAAATAAAAAAAAAAATAATCCAATAAAGTTAATTGAAATTTTTTTCTTATATAACGAAACTAAAAAAAAAATTATACCTATAACAGCTAAAACTATTTTTATATTTGCTATTGCAATAAAAAAATTTGAAAAAATACTTATAAAAACTAAAAAGAATAATCCATATATAAAATCTAAATTTTTTAATTGTGATTTTTTTTCCCTTAGGATTAATATTTTAAATAAATAAGAATATCCTAAAATAATTGTAGAAATTAAAGAATTTGCAAAAAAAGAAATTAACATTTTAATCTAATCTTAGAGCTTGCCCTTTTAAAATCTTAATATCTCTTTCTGAGTTGCCATATACCCAGCATTTAATTTTGTCTCTACTGTCTAAATATTTGAAATAAAAACCTTTTTCCATATTAATTTTAAAACTTGCTGAAACAGCATTTTTTGGAGCGCAATATTCACTATCTAAATGATTAATTTTTAAAGGTGAAATAAAAATAAACCATGACAATAAATTGCCAAGGCAAATCAAATAAATAAATTTTTTATTATTTAAGCTAAAAATTATTAAACATAAAACCACTAAAAATAACTGAAGATAAGAAAATTCTGCCGGTATCCACAGAAAAATTAATAGATTAGATAAACATAGTAACAATAAAACTTTAATATTTTTTATCTTATGTATTTTTTTGAATTCTTTAAAAAAAAATATTAATATTACAAATGAACTAACATAACCTATTGAGATATAAACTTTATACAAAAACCTTGAAAATAAACCTATGTATCCTTGATCGGTAGGTCTACCAGCAGTCAACCATGATAAATTAAAATTGTTTTCAAACCAAATTGGTAAATAAAATAATCCTCCAAAAATAAATGAAGATAAAAATATAGTCAATCTTCTACTAAGTGAAATTTTTTCATCAAATTGAAAAAATAAAATTGTTATAAAAACAAATAAAACATAATTGATTCTTACTCCTATAGAAAAAGCAAAAAACATTACTGATAATTCAAACAACTTCTTATTTAAAAAAAATATACCACAAGAAAAGAAAAAAAAAGCCCAAGAATAATCTACAGGTTCAAGATTATCAAAAAATAAAATTGGACTAGTCAAACACAAAAAAATAAAAAAATTTAAATTTTCCAATGATTTATTTTTGTTAAAAGAAAAATAAAAAATTATCAAACCAAACAATAAAAATAGATATGTAAATAAATTTGCTGCAAAACTTCCAAAAAAATGAGACAAAAATCCAATTCCTAATTCCGCCAAAGGATTGCCTGTAAATCTTGATGAAACAAAACTTCCCCTATGTAGCTTTGCTTCAAATACATAAATCATTGGAAGGGTATCTTCATCAGATCCATAACCTCCGATAAAACAAAGGTAAAATCCAAGTAAAATGATTGCTGATAAAATTAAATATACGAAAATTTTTTCATTTTTTCTTATTAAATCCATATATTAACTTCTAATTTTTTTAAAATTTTTTTTTAATTCTTCATAAGTTTCCAAAATCGCATCATTTAATTTTATTTTTGGTTTCCAACCATATCTTTTTGCTAAAGTTGTATCTAAAACTTTACTTTTCATTCCATCCATTTTTTGATTATTGTCAAACTTCACCTTGAGTTTAACTTTTAGAACTTTTAAAATTAGTTTAGCAAATTCTTTTATTGATTTTTCCTGTGAACTACCAATATTTATTAAATTGTGCTTAACTTTTTTATTCATAAAGTATATAACCGCATCAGCTAAGTCTTCCACATATATAACTTCTCTTTTTGGCATACCCGTTCCCCACAATAAAATTGAAGAATTTTTTTTCTGCTTCGCTAAATGAATTTTTTTAAGTATTGCAGGTATAAAATGAGAACTCTGCAAATTATAATTATCGCCAGGACCAAATGTATTTGTTGGCATTAAACAAATATAATTAGTATTATATTGAGAGTTATAACTTTCACACATTTTAATTCCAGCAATTTTGGCAACAGCATAAGGTTCATTTGTTGGTTCTAAAGGTCCTGTTAGCAAATATTTCTCTTTAATAGGTCTTTTGCAATTAATAGGATAAACACAACTTGAACCTAGAAAAATAATTTTTTTTACTCCATTTTTAAAACTACCGTGAATTAAATTATTCTGTATGTCGAGGTTTTCTCTTATAAAATCAGCTTTATAAGTGTTGTTTGCTTTAATTCCACCAACTCTTGCAGCAGCAATAATTACAATTTTTGGTTTTTTTTTTTCTAAAAATTTAAAAACTTTATTTTGATCTAATAAATTTAAGTTTTTTTTTTTTACTAAAATTATATTTTTATAACCTTTTTTTTTTAATAATCTTAAGATAGCAGATCCAACTAAGCCTTCATGACCTGTTAAAAAAATTTTATCTTTTTTGTTTATCATTACGAGCTAACATATCCAAGTCTTTTTCAACCATTTCATCTACTAATTGTTTAATCGTTATTTTTGGTTTCCAATTTAATTGTTTTCTTGCTTTAGCAGAATTACCTAGCAATGTGTCAACTTCTGCAGGTCGAAAGTATTTTTTATTACACTCAATTATTATATTTCCATTTTTATCATATCCTTTTTCATTTATACCTTTTCCCTTCCACGTAATTTCTATTTTTAATTTTTGGCATGTATAATTAATAAAATTTTTAACACTGTATTGTTTGCCAGTTGCAATAACATAATCATCTGGTTTCCTTTGTTGCATAATCAACCATTGTGCCTCTACATAATCTTTTGCATGTCCCCAATCTCTTTTAGCATTTAAATTACCTAATACTAATTTTTTTTGCAAACCAAGTTTTATTTTACTTAAACCTAAAGTAATTTTTCTTGTGACAAATGTTTCACCTCTAACTGGGCTTTCATGATTAAATAAAATTCCATTGCAAGCAAAGATACCATACGCCTCTCTATAATTTTTTGAAATCCAGTGGGCAAATACTTTTGATACAGCGTAAGGACTTCTTGGATAAAATGGTGTTTTTTCATTTTGAGTCTTTTCTAAAACTTTTCCAAACATTTCTGATGATCCAGCTTGATAGTATTTAGTTTTTTTTTCTAATTTTAAAAATTTTATACATTCTAAAATTCTTAACGCTCCAAGAGCATCAACATTAGCTGTATACTCAGGCAATTGAAAAGAAACCGCAACATGAGATTGTGCAGCAAGATTATATATTTCATCTGGTCTGACTTTGCTAATAATTTTTTGAACTGACAATGAATCTGTTAAATCTCCATAATGAACAAAAAAATTTTTAATTTTTTTATTTTCATAAATATGATCTATTCTATCAGTATTTATTGAAGATGATTTTCTTTTAACTCCATGAACCGAATATTTTTTTTTTAAAAGAAATTCTGCTAAATATGATCCATCCTGACCTGTAACTCCAAATATAAGAGCTGTTTTCATAATTAAAAAATTATTCTTTTATTTTTTCTAGTATTTCTTTTAAAGAATCTGCCCTTATAATTGTATCAATTTTTTTTTCCAAAATCTTTATTTTAACCAGGCTAAAATAACTTACTATAACCAAAACCATTATGCTCAATACACTAATAATGTAAAAAATATCAACACTAAAGTTTTTAATGAAATAATTATCAATAGTTTTAGGTCTTATTGAGATAATAATTAATGAAAGCCATACCAAATTCCAAATTATTGCATCAATTTTATTTAATATATTTTTTTTGTAATTAAGATTTGTGATATAAAGCATTAGAAGAGAAAATATAATTGATAAAACTGACAAAATTGTTTTAATAATCATTAAAAGATCCTCCAAATAAATATCATTAACATTAAATACAATCCCTGCAATATATTCATGCCCTTATATTTTTCACTTGAAAGAGTTTCAATGGGTACTTGCTCAATTTTACATCCATTCTTAACAGCGTTACAAGTAATTTCAGCATCTGCAAAATAATGTCTCATACCTGCTGATTCCCAGTATATTTTTTTTTTTTCAAATATATTAAAAGCTCTTAGGCCTGATTGAATATCAAATATTTTTTTTTTATAAAGAAGATAAAAAAATTTACTTAATATTATAGTGCCAATTTTTTTTTTAAAATTTAAATTATTCAAATTTTCTCTATATCCTATAACTAGTTGACCATTATCGTTATAAATTTTTTTACAAATCTTTTCAAGATCGTTCACTTTATGCTGACCGTCTCCATCCATAAAAGCTACATATTGAAAATGATTTAATTCTGCAAAATTTAAACCTGTTTTCATTGAATTAGATTTTCCAAGATTATATTTATGTTTAATACAATAAACTGAAAATTTTTTGACTATTTCTGTCGTTTTATCTGTTGAATTATTATCTACTACTAAAATATTTTTGAAATGCTCACAGACATTTCGAAGTACTAAAGAAATTTTATCTTCTTCATTGTAAGTAAAAATAACTATCAGTATTTTATTTTGCATAATTTAATATTTTTTATTATATATTTTCCATTGCTCTACATTGTCTATTGTAAACCAATGATTTGGAACAATATCAGACACAAAAAGTTTTTTTTTTCTAATTAAACGTTTCCACAGTATGTTAAAATCTTCTGTTTTTTTTATTGTTTTATTAATTTTATAGGGGTTTAAAATTTGGATGCCTGAACAATAAATATCACTTTTGTCCTTTCTTGATAACTTTGTAACAATATTTCTTTTTCTATGTATAAAATCTCCTTCTAGATTTTTTACTGGCTTAACTGGCACTAAAAAACAGTGAGGATTTTTTTTTTTTATATAATCTTTTTCTATTAATTTAAAATTAATTTTAGTAATATTGTCACAAGTTAAAACTGCTACAGGTTCATCAATCATATTAAATGGAAAATTAAAAATCCACCAAGCATTTCCTTTTTTATTTGTGTTAATAACAGACCGAACATTATTTCTTATAACATGTTTTGCAATCATACTTCCTTTATAACCAACAGTTATATGAATATTGCTAATATATTTTTGAACTTTTTTTATTCCATTTAAAATTAATGTTTGATTTTTAATTTTGACCATAGCCTTTGGAATTTTTTTAGTTAATGGCATCAATCTTATGCCTCGTCCAGCAGCTAAAATAATTGCATGATTAATCATCAATAATTAGTTCATTCCAATTTTAAGCAATTTTGATATTTCTTTATTATTAAGTTTTTTTGAATTTTTTGATGATATGACTTTATTAACACAATTTCGTGCTTTTTTACTAAAATCTATTACATAATAAATTTTATTTCTCTTATTAACTTCATAAGCATGTTCTATTTCATTCGAACCAATTAAAAACTCATCTAGTCTATCGCCTTTTCTATTAGCAATTATTTTATAACTACCTCCATAATTTCTTATCCATACTTTTAATACATCAATAATTAATGATGATTTCATATCTGCACAAACAATTTTTCCACTAAATTTATTAGAATTTTTTAGAGAGAATAATACCAAATCTACTGCATCATCTATTGTAAAAAAGAATCTCCTCATGTACGGACCGGTCGTAAAAATTTTTTTATTTTTTTTATGCATTTCCTTCCATATTGGTAATACTGAGCCAGTTGACCAGGCAACATTTCCATATCTTACACACAAAAATTTTGTCATTGAATTATTATTGGAATTTAAAAACAATTTTTCCATTGTGGCTTTGCTAAATCCGTAAAAGTTTTTAATAGGCTGTGTAGCTTTATCTGTAGATATTCCTATTACAGTTTTTACTTTCTTTTCAATTGCTGCTCTTGCCACATTTGATGAACCCAAAATATTTACATCGGAACACTCAAAAGGAAATTCTTCAGAAATATCTACAAATTTTGTTGCAGCAGCATGGATAATTACCTCTGGCTTACAATAAATTAATGCATCCCTTATAGAATTAATGTTTGAAACATCCAAAGGAATATCTTTACAATTGGTTAGTTTATGAGCCTCACGGTTTCTTTTTTGGTTTCTTGATCCAAGAAAAACGTTGTATTTCCTTCTTAAACTCAATGCTAGATTAACTCCCAAATATCCGCTACCACCTGTTATAAGTAAATTCTTTTTCATATGCCTAATTTATTAAATAATACTAGTTTTAACAAAACAACTTTTAATACAATTGCAGTAATTTTGCTAATATTTTTTTACTATAAATTGTACTTAGAATTTTTTATACCTATAACTGGTGACGAATTAAATTCAATACTTATTTATTCTTCAAATATTAAAACTTTATTTTTAAAAAATTATCCTGGCAACGTAACATTTTTTCATTTTCTTGGATATTTAAAGACCTCAATATTTGGATATGATTTAATCTCTTACAGATCAATATCTTTTATTTTCTTTATATTGCATTTTTGGATTTTAAAAAAATTAAATTTCTTTGACTCAATAATTATTATTTTTTGTAGTTTATTAATAATAACAAATTTTTCTTACTATATAGGATTGTACGTTGGTTATGTTTTTTCATCTTTTATTTTTGTAACAATTTTTTATTTGCTAAATACCAATCATAAAGAAAAAAACAATAAACTAATTTTATTACTACTTTTTGTTCAATTTTATGATCATCTGGTAAACATATATCTTGTTTTACCAATTATTCTTTCATTATTTTTTTTTTCGAACAAAAAAAAATTTTTTAAGGAAATTTTAATTTTTTTTATTTGTCCAACAATAATATTTTATACTTTTTCAATAATATTGACTGGACTTGCTGAACATAAAATTACTGAAATAAATTTAGATGCAGTAATTTTATACCTAATCAATAATTTCCATTTTATATTTGCAAATGGATTTAATAGAATTTTTTTTAACGAATATTATACAAATGTTCAGAATTTTAATATAAAAAATTTGATAATTGATTTTTATTATTATGATAAAGTAATTTTATTATTTTTTTTACTAGCAATAATTACAGCTATATATAATTTTAAAATAAAAAAAAATAATGTAATTTTTTCATCAATAATAGTATTACATCTGCTATGTTTTTTCTTAGTTAATAAGCTTCCTGCTCCAAGAATATTTAATGGATTTTATTGTTTTTACATTTTAATATTTCTCAATCTTTTTCAAAATAATGAATTCATTTATAAAATAATAAAACTAAAAGCAGTCAAAATTATTTGCATATTAATTTTGGCAATTCTAATATTTAATTTTAATTATTTAAAAACTTTAAAAAAAAGTGGGTATGCGCAAGATATAACTTATAAGCAAAATAGTATTTCATTAAAAATATTAGAAAAAAATTGCTTTTTAGAAAATATTAATTTCAGTGAGATCCAAAAAAGAAACTTATATTTTAATTACTTGAATAAGTGTAACAAAAAATTTGATCTTGATGAGTTTTTGACCTTTTACAGATCTTAATTTTAAAAAAATTAACCGAAATTAAAATTAACAAAGCTAAATATTTTAATTTTGGAAAAAGTTGGATGAAAAGACCATACAATAAACAAAAATGAAAATAAATAAAATCTCATACTACTAAGACTATGTTTTTTTAAATTTATTGATGTTGCTCCAATTAAAATAATTAACGGATATACTAAATTTATTAACCTGATTATATTTTTTCCAGTTACAAGTGGTCCACCAACGTATGCAACGGAAACAGTAAAAAATACAAATAAAGAAATTAATATAAAAAGTTCTGAATTTAATTTGCCAAAATCAAAGTTTTTTTTCTCTATAATTAAATAACCAAATAAAGGTAATAAAATTACAAGAAGAAACAAATGGTATTGGAAAAAATCAGTAAATGAATAATTAAATAGAAATAATGCAAATCTTTCAGATAATGAATAGATATCATTATAATCTGTATAGAAATTCGCAAAGACGCTATTTAGTGAAAAGAAAAATAAAAATAAAATAATTAACATTATTATATCTTTTATTTTAAAAAATGATTTTTTTTTAAAAATGAATTTGACTATAATTATACTTATGAAAAAAAAAATAGAATTTTGCCTAGTAAATAAAGCAAGCAAAATACCAGTGTAAAAAAACAATTTATTATTTTTTAAAAATCCTAGAACCAAAAGTAAAGCAGCATTTATAAAAATTAAATCATTTATCATGGTTGGACATGCTATAAAATATCTAAAAAGATATGGATTAAAGACTATCAATGAAGATAAAAAGAAAATTTGAAAATTATTAATCTCAAGAAACCTTAAAATCTTAAAAAAAATTAACATTGTTAATACAGAAAAAATGAAAACAAAAATTCTAAAAAGCAAATAAAGTTCGATATTTGAAATTTTTCCAATAAAGCCTATTAGTGTTGGTATTATAAATCGCCAAGCTTTATGGTGTGCTAAAGCATCATGAGAAATGTTTGGAAAATTTTGTGCAATTAAAAAATAATCTGCACCATCTCTTGCTCCAAAAATAATACTCTGATCAAAAGAATAATAATTATTTGTAAAAACAACAAATAAAAATGAAGCAATTAAAAAAACTCTTAATTTTAAATCTTCATCAAATCTACTCATTATTTTGGCTCTAATTTTTCTTCTTAACAAAAAACTTGGTTAAATAAACAAAAAAAATAGTTATTATTATTGTTCCAAATAAAAGATGGGATTGATTTGGCAAATATCCAAAATGTATTAACCTAAACGAAATAACTTGCCCTATTAATGCAGAAAAAATTAAATTATTGCAGGATAACTTAAACGCTAAATATTCAATTAAAGATGCTAATATACATATAATAAATAGCGCAATAAAAAGAAAATAGTAAGATCCACTATAAAATAAAAAAGCTATTATGCCGGGCAAAGTGTTTCCCTTTACATTTGAATAGATTTGCTCTGAATAATCTATAGTATCCAAATTAAATTTTATTTCATAAAAAGATGGTCTTTTTGCATCAGCTCTCTCTTTAAAAGAATTAATTAAAAATGTTTTATTTAAAATTTCTTTTTTTGATATAACTGCCATTACTCCATCTACTCCAACCCAACGATTTATTATTAAGTAATAAATTTCAGAATGATGTTGATTAAGGTTTGAATAATTTTTTTTTACTTTATCAAATTCTTTTTTTTCAGTTTTTTTTTTAAATATGTCGTATGCAAATTCAGATGATTTACCTATATAAAAATAGTTAGCTCTTATATAATTTACAGAAGCAACGGATATATAGAACAAAACTAAAATAATAGATAAAGATTTAAGATAATAAGTTAATTTATTTGGAATATTAATTTTATTTGAAAATTTATAAATACCAAATAAAAGTGCAAATGCATTAAAAATCATACCTCTACTCAACATAGAAAACGAACTTAAAAATGTTTCAAAAAATATTAATATAGAGCTAGTAATAAAAAATTTTTTAAATACATTTGTTTCTAAAAAAATAATTATCGATGAAATAGTAGTTAATCCAAATAATAAAAGCCATTTATATGTGCCACTAAATAAAAAATTTAAATCATATATTGGGAGTAATCCTTTTTGGTAAATTTTAAAATAATAATTTGAAATTGCAATTAATATAAAAAAAATCAGAAAAGTAATCCAAATTTGCGTTCTTCTCTTTTTAAAAAAATTATTCACTTTAAAAAAGCAATTTATTTTATTAGGATATTTAAATATAAATATTTCTCTAAAATATCCTGCTAAAATAAATGATAAAATTCCTATTTGAGAAACTAACAATGTTTCATTAAATGACTCCGGACTATAGTTAAATAACCCTACACCTTCTCTAAACATTCCATCAGCAAATGCTACTGTCATAGTAAATTTAAACCAAAAACCTAACCATAACAATAAACCTAAAAAAGTTTCAAAAAAAATAGAATTTTTCCTAAATGAAAAATAAATTAAATAACTAGATATAATAGAAAAAAATAAATAAATAATTTTATTTCCTTCATAATTATTAAATGCAGCATAGGTTAAAAATATAATTAGAACGAAAAATATAATCTTAAAATAAAAAAAAAAAAATTTTTTTTCATTTTTAAATACGTGAGACATTTTTATGAATATTTACTTTGATCAATGTTTATATAATTTATTGAATAGGAAAAAAAAGCCATTAAAGATGCGAATAGAAAAGAGAAAGAAACTGCAATTACACCTCCAAAATAATATAGAAAAGGTATTATGAAGGTTATTGCTATTCCATAAACAATATCTCTCTTAAAAATGGACATTCTTTCTTGTTCGGATTTTTGAATTCTCTTATGTCTCAAATACATTGCATAAATCATAAAAAAAGAACCTATTAATGAAATTGAAATTGTAAAAACAACAAATTCGTAACCAATATAATTTATTTTTGGCAAGTTTATTAGGTAGTATATTGATAAAAAGTTAATAGATAATGCTACTGTAAATAAAAAAAAGAATATTTTTTTTAAACCTCTTGAAATTTGAATATTAGATTTGATAAAAGCTGGCCCAATCACAGCATTAAATAATGTACCTGGAAAAGATCCAAAAGAAAAACAGGCAAAAAATATACCTGCCAAACTTTTATCAAAAATGTAATAAATCATAATTCTCCATGCAAAACTGCTAATTATTATCGAAAAAGAAGATGCAAACGCTATAGTTTTAAGATTTAGTGTAATTATAGTTTTAAATTTATTACCAATTCTTTTAAAAGAAAATTTTGTTAAATCAAAAAATAAACTAAATAAAATAATAAAACTGTAAAAAATTAACAAATATTCCAGTAAATCTAATCTATTTATTATTAAGAAAAATGATGTAAGAAAAATAGTAATTAAATTAATTGTTAAAAAAATTTTAAAATAATAAATTTTATTATTAAGTTCAAATTGCACCAACTTCATTTCATTTACCCATTGAATCATGATTAAGATAGAAGTAATAATAATTAACTTATGATTTTCAAAATCAAAAAAATTAACAACAATTAAATAAAAAATTAACAATAAAATGATCGACAAAATAAATCTATAAACTAAAGAAATCTTGGCATAGTATATATTTTGTTCTGAAACTATTATACTACGCATATTACTTGAAAAAATTTGCGTTGTAGTTATCCAAAGACTTGTGACCAATCCAAGTTCACCAGCAGTTGAATAATAACCAAGTATAACAAGTGAGATAACTAGTAAAGATGCAAACATTAAATTAAAAGTGTATGCGCCTGAGACTAAAATAAAATTCAAGTTTTTTTTTATATTTAAAAAGTCAAAAATTTGCCCAGCTTTATATAAATCCTCACCAAATGTTACTTGTCTCTCTTTAATTTCATTATAAACTTCATTATATTTACTTGATATTTTTTCTATAGAAGTTGCTTCTTTTGCAGAATTAATAACTTCTACTTCTACTGAATTTCTTTTCTCTAAAGTCCACTGTGAAATCTCGTTTATTTTTTTTGAGATATCAATTGTCGAAGGTTTTGTAAAAATTATTGTTTTTTCTAGACCTTTCTTAATTTCAATATCTTTATTTACTAAACTTGGAAGCCCAAATAATCCTGATTCTAATATAGATAAACTTAGAACTTCTGATTTTGATACTAAAATATTTAACCAGGATTCTTTCATAATTTTTTGCTTTTCTAAGCCAAATATAGGGTCTTTAATTTGAATATTTGAATAGTTTTGAATTTTTTTTTTTAATTTATCATAGTAATTTTCATCATCGCGAATTCCATAAATTTCTAGTCGCCATTCATTAGAAATATTTGAACTAATAAAGGAGTCAATTACAAGCTCCAAATTTTTATGAGGATGAAGTCTGCCAAAATAAACTATTTTTTTTATTTTTTTATTTTCGACTTTATTAACTTCAAAAGGTATTGGATTTGATATTTCATTAACTTTTGAAGTAGGAAAGTATTTATTTATAGCTGCTGTTTCTTGGTTAGTTATTGAAATAAATCTTATGTTCTTATTTATTAAAAACTTTAAGCAATAAAGAGTAAATTTTTTTAAAATGAATTTTATGAATCCAGCACTTTTCACAGCCTCATCCAACAACATGCCGTGAGGATGAACCATGCAAGTTTTTTTTAAATTATTACAAACTAAAAGTGAAATTAATTGAATTGGCGCCCAAATTCCATGAATGTGTATAACTTCGTAGTTTTTAAATATTTCCAGAAGTTTTTTTTTTCTAGTAAAATAGTGGTGCCAACTATTAAAATTTATCAAATCTATCTCTGGTGTTTTAAACAAAGTTTTTTCAAGAGAAGAGGTTAGTATTGAATAATTAACTTTATAATTAATATTCAAATAAACAGAAATATAAATAATTAATGAAGAAATACTAAAATTTTTTTTTGTAAATTCGTTTGTGATGTGTAAAACCTTCATAAAAAATATAAATAATGTATATTAATTAATTTTATAATGAATATATACAAGTTCTACAACACTTCTGGTTGGAAAGAAAAAAATAATATTTCAAGAGATGCTGAATTATTTGAAGATCTTAGAAAAAATTCTGAAAATTATGTTTCAAATTGCAGAAAAAGATTGTTGAAATATATTCCAAAAAAAGGTCAACATATTTTAGACTTTGCCTCCGGTCCTTTGCAATATAAAGAATATCTGGAATACTCAAAAAATTACAAATTTAGACATTGTGTAGATTTTTCAAAGAGCGCAATAAAAAGTGCAAAAAAAAAATTGAAAAAAAAAGGAAAATATTATTGCGGAAATTTTTTTAACATTAAACTTAAGAAAAACTTCTTTGATTGTGTTTTGAGTATACATACTATCTACCATATTAATAAAGGAAAACAAAAAAATGCTATTTTAAAACTTTTAAAAGTTGCAAAAAAAGGGACACCAATAATTATTGTCTACAGTAATCCCAATACAATTATTTCAAAAATAAAAAAAATTATTAAATATAAGAGTAATAAGAAAAATAAATTATATTTTTATTGTCATTCAAATAACTGGTGGCTTCAATTTGAAAAATTTGCACAAGTAGAATTTTATCCTTGGCGATCTTTTTCGTCAGGACACCAAAAAATTATTTTTCCAAATAACTTATTAGGAAAAATAATGTTCTATATATTGTTTTTCTTAGAAGAAAAATTTCAAAATTTCTTTGTGGAAAATTTTCAATATCAAATTGTAGTTTTAAAAAAGAAATAATTATTGATTATATTTAAAAACAATAATTGAGTATAAAATTAAAACCAAAAAAACAAACCCTATAGTAAATCCTATTAGAATGCTAAATACAAAGGGCAATATAATTAAAGATTGAGTAATTAAAGTAGCTCGTAAAAAGTTATTTTTCCTCAATAATAAATGATGTAAGTGATTTCTGTCAGCAGAAAAGGGATTTTTTTTAGAAGCCAACCTTATAACAAAAAGTCTCATTAACTCTAACCCAGGTAGAAGCATTACCAATACAATTTGGTCGGCATAAATAACATTGGTTTGATTGTATAATTTAATAAAAAGATAACTAAAAATATAAGATAACAAATAAGTTCCACCATCACCTAAAAAAGATTTTGATTTAAAATTTAATATCATAAAAAATAAAAGACTTATAATTAGTGAAGCAAATAATATTTTAAACCCTGTAAAGAAAATTAAAACTAAACATATAAACAACGAATATAAAACTACTTGCAAATTAATACCATCAAACATGTTAAATGAATTTAAAAAGAGCAAAAAACATAAAAGAGTCCAATATTTTGAAAAAAAATCCAAACTGTACTGATTGCTTAAAAAGGTAAGTTTAATGTTTTCTATAACTAACTGTTCGCTAAAAAAAATTCCAGGTAATAATATAACTATAATTAATAAAAATTTTTTATTAGGTGAAATATTATACTTGTCATCAATAATGCCGAGTGAAAATAAAGAAAAACAAGTTACTAGAAAAATAGAAAAATCAATATTATTATAAAAATAATATTCATTTGTAAAATTATCTGGATTAATAAAATTATAAATAGAGTAAATTGCAAGATTGAAAAAAACTAATATTCCACCAGTAATTGCGGTATTGTCTTTATGAAATTTTCTTAATTTATCCGGTTTATCAAAAATATTAATAAAATTAGATATGCGTTCATGAAATATAAAAAAAAATAAATTAAAAAATATTAAAAAAAAAAAATAAGTTTTCATTGTCTTGCGTAACCATCAACTTTATTTGGATTAATACATTCTGGCATTAAGTCAGTATTAATCTCATAAATATAAGCATCAAACTCTTCTTTAGATTTATTTACTGGATTCCTAACAGCTCTAATATCAACTTTTTCCTCAGATTTGTATAACTTCGTAGTACAATTGATATACTTTTTGTAAGTAGTGTTTTGTGCAGAATATACAATGTATTTTGGTTTAATTTTTTTTATCTCTTCTACATATTCTTTGGCTTCAGGTTTTGATAAATTTACAAAAAATAAATGATCTCTCGAGACTACAAAATTTTTACTTAACGATATTGATCTATCAAAGACAATGATTGGGCTATTATCGTTTTTTAAATTAAAATTTACCCATTTAAAAAATTTATAACCCATAGCATTTTGCTCCAAAACTTGATCTCTTAATTTTGAATTTATTACTCCAGATGTTAGTGTAACAATTCCATATAACACTACTCCAAAAAAAATAATTGCTTGGATTCTTAACAAAAATTCATAAATTTTTGGAATTTTGATGAATTTATGAAACTTTAATAAATAAATTGATATCCACATATACGGTTCCAAAAAGAATCTAGCTGTAAACTGTCCAAAATGGTAACTAGCCAAAATAAAAATAGTAATAATAATTAGTAAACAATATTTTTCTAAATTATTATTTACCCAAAATAAATAGCATATCATTAAAGTTCCCAATCCTAATGAATGTGTAAAATTTCCCAAGCTTGTTGGAAAAACAAACCAATAAACATTGCTTTCGCTTAAGCCTGTAAGATAATTTTTAAAATAAGTTAAACCATAACGCTCAGTAGAAAATGGACTGTAAAATAATTCAAAAAAATTTCCTCCAAAATTAATGTATTTCCATAATACTGAAGGAAGAACAATTAAGGAGTAAAAAATAATTATAATTTGTAAAATACTTATTTTTTTTTTTAAACTGAAATTTTTTACAATTAAAACAACAATCAAAAGAAAAGAGCTTAAAATAAAAGAAAATTTTATTGTTATAGATGAAAATAAAATAATTAATATTAAAATTACTTTTTTAGTTTCATAATTATCTAAAAATGATTTTTTATTGAATTTGTTCAGAAATATTAAACTAAAAGCAAAAACAGATGAGCAGATAGTAAATAATTGTGGTTTCAATGAAGATGCAAAAAAAATGATGACTGGTGATGAAAATAAAATAATGTAAAAAATGTATGGTGCTTTATATTTTTTTAAAATACCCAAAATACTAATTAAACCTGCATATTGTAGTATCGAACCAAACTGTTCGGACCCAATAGCAAGCCCCAAGGCTATCATAATTTCTCCAGGTCCTGAAACATAAGATGCATGCAAATTAGTCAAATAAGTTGGAAAGCTACCATGTTCAAGCAAGTGTTTGGCTACAAACAAATGATAATCTAATGAGTCTGCATTAGTAACAGGTGCAAAACTTAATAAACCCAATCCAAAAAAAATAAAAATGAATAATAAATAATTTTCATTAAAAATTATTTTATTGTTAAAAAAAATTTTTTTTAATAAGGGTTTAATATTTAAAATTATTTTTAAAATACTAAAAAAATATAAACTAATAGAAAAAGTCTTTAATATAATTTGACTGCTTTGCACATATAAACAAATTGGATATAAAATTATTAGAGAAAAAATTACTGAAATTAAAATATTTTGAAAAGGTTTTTCAGATACTTCATTTACAATTTTTTCAATTTTTAATTTTTTTTGTAAAAATTCACCTAAATAGAAAAATCCAGCTAACAAAATCAGTCCATTAATAAGACTTAAAATAGGAACAGTTAAAAAAGAATGATAAATAGGTTGCACTTTAATAAGCTTTAAAAATTTTCTCTTCCTAATAAATAATCTTGCATTATAAGATAATCCATCTTTGTTCTTAAAAAACAATCAAGCGCCTGTGAAGGATCACATACAATTGGTTCATTTTCATTAAATGAAGTGTTTAATAGCATTGGTATACCTGTTATGCGATAAAAATAATTAATTAATTTATAATAATTTTCATTAAGCTCTTTGGTAACTGTTTGTAATCTACCAGATCCATCAACATGGGTTACCGCTGGTATTAATTTTCTTTTCATGTTTTTAATCTGAAATACTTGAGACATAAAAGGTACATCATCATTGATTTCAAACCATTCGGAAACTTTCTCTTTAATAATGGATGGCGCAAATGGTCTAAATTCTTCTCTTTTTTTTATTTTAACATTTAATATTTCTCTTATATTTGAATTTCTAGGATCGGCAAGAATGGATCGATTACCTAATGCTCTGGGGCCCCATTCCATTCTTCCTTGAAAAAATCCAATAATATTTCCCTCGGCTATTAATTTTGCAGTAACACTTAACAGGTTATCTATATTGTCAAATTTTTTAATATTAATATTTTTATTTTCAATTTCTTTATTATTTTTTATTAATAATTGCTTAATATTTTCAGAATTGTACTCAGGTCCTAGATATGGATTATCTGAGTATTTATTGCTTATCTTATATTTTTTATTTAGAAAAAAACTTGCAGCACCTATTGCTCCTCCAGAATCTCCTGGAGAAGGAGGAATGTAAATTTTTTTATATTTTGTATTTTTTATAATTTTACCATTTGCAACAGAATTCATTCCACATCCTCCCGAAACACATAGTGAATCATTATTATTTTTTTCGTATAGTTTGTTAAGTATATCAAACAAAGTTTCTTCATATAATTTTTGTGCGGAAGAGGCTATATCCATATGTATTTTTTCTATTCTATCTTTAGGATTTCTTTCTGGTCCGAGTAAGTTTACTAGTTCTTTGCTATATACTTTTCCAATTTTGGGCTCTCCTGTTAACCAAGTCATTTCAACATTTCCAGTGTGATGATGGAAGTATTTAAGATTTAAACTAAATAGACCGTTTTCTTTATTGATTAAAATATTTTTTATTTTGTTAAAATATATAGGTTCTCCATAAGGAGCTAAACCCATAACCTTATATTCATCTCCATATTTTAAAAAACCCAAGTATTGAGTAATAGCAGTATAAAATAATCCCAATGAATGAGGAAATAAAACTTCATCAAGTTTATTTATTTTATCTCCATCAAAAAAACCTATTACTGTACTTGTAAAATCCCCAAAACCATCAACAGAGATAAAATTTGTATTATCATAGGAAGAAAAATAAATCGAACTAGCAATGTGTGAAGTGTGATGGTCAATTTGATGTAAGTTTGCATTACAACTTTCGTTAAAATTTTTTTCTAACTCTTCTTTTAAAGAACTAATTTTTTTTAAATTTGTAACTCTATTTGATAAGAATTTTATATTAAAAATATTTTTTGAAGCATAAATCAATTTAGAAATAATTTTTTGCTTTGGGTTTCTATTTATTGCAATATGGTCTACATCTGACAATTTTATTTTACAAAAATCTAAACAAAATTTAATTGAATTGTATGGAAAACCTGCCGAATGTTTAATCCTAGTAAACCTTTCCTCTTCTGCAGCAGCCATAAGTTCATTATTTACAAAAACACAAGCAGATGCATCTCCATGATAAGCATTTATTCCTAATATTATCATTTTATTAAAGTCTTTTTGTATTTATTTTTTAATATAAAATTTATTATAATTTTGGGAAAAATAAATTTTAATATTTGTTTGAAAAATTCAATTAATTTTAAAAAATATAATTTTATTATTTTATTATAATTTTTATTTTTTCTAAAAATATTAATATTTTCCATAAAAACATCTTGTCTTCTTAAATCCGAAATACCTCCACTTTTTACCGCTGCAATAATTTGATTAATTTTGAAAAATTTTAAATTATTTAAATAACATTTATAAAAAAAATCAAAGTCTGCTGAAAGTTTATATTTTTTATCAAACAGATTTTTTTTTATAACTTGCGCACGAGTAAGTGCTGATTGATGACAAAAAGGCATTATTATAGTTTTTTTATCAAAATATTTACTTTCAGAAATATACTTAATATTATTACCTTGTATTAAACTATTTCCAAATACGATATCTACATTTTCAATATCTTTTTCAAAAATTTTTTCTAGAACATTGTTGCTTTCAAAAACATCTCCACTATTCATAAAAATTATCCATTCACCCTGTGCAATATTTACACCTTTATTCATAGCATCATAAATACCATCATCATCTTCAATAATAGTTTTAGAGATTTTTTCTTTTGCTCTTAGTATCTCATTTTCTGTTCCGTCTTTGCTGTTACCATCAATAACAATAATTTCACGATTAGAAAAATTATGATCTAAAACTGAGTTTAATGTTTTCAAAAAACTATCTTTTGAATTTAAAGAAACTATAATTATAGATATAAGATATTTTTGCATATTAATAAATAAATACTAATAAAAAGGTTTTTATCAATTTGCAAACTTTTTGATATAATCTTCAATTTGATTTAAATCTTTTTTACCTTTTTCGAAGCCTATTAGACTTTCTTTATAATTTGTATAATTTTTTCTTTCAGATTTAATTTTTTCATAAATAGATGAGCTAATGTTTTGAATATTTTCAATATTCAACATCGTACAATTAAATTTTGAGTTATAATCTTTAATTTTATTCTGTGTAAGTTTACTAATTAATTTTGAATTAAATTGCATGATGGGTTTTTCTAATATTATAGCATCATGTATTGTACTTGATGCTTGAAATAATACGAATTTTGCTTGTGAAATATAGTAATTCGTTTTTCCAAAAGCGACTTTAAAATTTTTATTAATTAAACTAAAATTTTTAAAATTATACTCCCCTTTTGGATGAGCACAAAACACAATTTCTGTTTTAAAAATATTTTTAAACATTTTAAGAAAGTTGAAGAGGTCTATGTAATATTTTTCTCCAACTTCTACGCTTACTTTTCCCTCAAATTGAGTTATAGCAGGATGTACTAATGGACTATCACAAACAACTATATATTTCTCGGTTAAATCTAAATTGTTTCTTAAAGTATCAGAATAATATTGAGTATTTATTCTTAAAATTTTATCGTAATACGATAATTTAAGTTTTGGAAAAATTTTTTGTAACCTGGAAACAAATGTATTTTGAATACTTTTTATTCTTCTTACGTCGCATTCAAAATGAAATGAGATTCTTGAATAAATTTCTAATGTCACAAAAAATCTATACAAAATATAGTTAAGTTCTTTAACAAGTCTTGGAATATATAAATATTTTTTTATCCAAATGTTAAATTCTTTTGTTTTATAAGAAAAAACTAAATTACTATATGAAAGTATTTTAATATTATTAATTTTTATAAATCTAAAAATTTTATGAAATTTAATATTCATAGGTAACTCTGAAAAAGCTAAAATGTTATGATTTTGAATAAATTCTTTAAAATCATCAATATTTTTAGGGGTAAAACAATTAAATCTTCCAATTTTTTTTTCTTTAGCTGAATTTTTTTTTATAATATTTGAGATATTAATTAAGTAAAAGTCAAAATTTTTATCTAGAAAATTAATCAGTCTTATAGTGTCATAGTCATTTTGATTTTTTATATAATAACCAAATTTTTTATCTTCTAGTATATAAATAATTCTTAATTTTTTTTTATTCATTTAATAATATTGTTTAAATTATTTTATGAAAAGATAATTTTTTTTTAAAAATTATCTAACCATTGAACAATTTTCTGTTTATGAATTTTGCAATACTTTTTAAAAATTGAAATCTTTTTCTTGTGAACGACCATTAAATAAACTCTTTTTTGTAAATTCTTAACAAGTGCCGTTTTAAATCCTTCTTTTTTTAATCTATAATTTATTGATGGAGTTGCATAAAAACCCCAATTTTTTTTAACAAAATCATAATTGGATTTTTGATATTTTATTGTTATTTGTTCATTGTCATTTAATTTTATATCTGCAACATGTTTTATTTTTAAAATATTTTTTCCACTACCAACAACAAAAACTCTTTTTTTTTTTGAAATTTTCATATTTTTTTTGCAAGAGCAATTAAGGTATATTTTCCTGATTTTTCAATTACATCTTTAACATATATTATTTTTAATTTCTTTTTTTTTAAAAATAAAATTACTGATTTTTTTGAAAAAACGTGAAAATGTTCAATAAAAAACTCTTCTCTTTTGCTTCCTAGTTTATCTTTTAAGGCTTTTATACTTGGGACTTCTAGATATAAAATCCCATTATTTTTAAGTAGCTTTAAAAATTTATCAATAAAAATATTTGGTTTTTGAATATGTTCTAAAACTTTATTCATAGATATAAAATCATATTTAATTTTGCTATTTTTGTGAAAAATTTCATTACTTTTTATTTTTAATTTTAAATTTTTTAGGTGTCGTTTTAAATTGTTATCTTTTTCAATACAATCAACGTTAATACTATTTTTTTTTAGCTCGAAAGGAAATATACCTAGGCCTGACCCTACATCTAAACATTTGTTATATTTTTTAACTATTTTTAATATTCTCTTTATTCTATTCTTATTATCTGACTTATATAAAGGTAAATTAATGATTTTTTCAAATGTATTTCTAATTTTTTTTTGTGAACCGTAAGTATTTTTTGAATAATTTTTTTGGTATAATTTTTCTAAATCAAAATTATGAGAAGCAAAATAATGATTGCAATTTGTACATTGATGATAGACCCGAAAATAGTTTTGCTTTCTTATTCTAAAATCAGTTTCTCCATAAGGTTTTAATTTATAGATTATTTTATTTTTTTGTATTTTTTTTTTATCACAAAAGCAACTTGCATTAGTCTTTTTTTTTATTATTTCCATTTATAGTTTTTAATTAAGAAATTTTTTATATACCAAAAATTTTTTTTTTTGTTTTCAAACCATATTCTTTTATTTCTATGTTTTTCAGCTATCTTGAAAAAATTTTTATTGCTTATATTTAAATATTTACAAAAATTCTTAATCTCAGCACTTGGGATCTTGCTACTTTGTTTTTGAATAATTTTTATCGCATTATTTCTAGAAATTCTTCCTTCTCTTATTTCTATAGATAAATTATCCCATAACCTTGTAAAGCCAAATTTATACCACTTCATCCAATGATGTACGGTTATTATAGAGAGATCATCTATATCAGCAAAATCATAAAGGCCAACAAAGGGTTTAGTATTTTTTAAAAATCCCTTGCGTTTGACTATTTTATAAATTTTAACTGGGTCCCAAGAAAAATAGTGGCCTAAAAATACCTCTTTAACACTATCTTTTTTTTTAAGATGAGAAACATAAGGATATAAGTATTTTTGATTTATTCCTTTTGAAATTTTTGAAAAATTTTTAGGCAGGTTTCCAAATTTTTTTCTCCAATTGTATGTTAAATCTGATCCCTTTAAATTTTCATCATTAGTACCATATTCAAATGCAGAATTTTCTCCCCACAAAATTAATGGAACTTTAAACTTATCTGCAAAAATTCTTGGAATATTGTGAATTGCCATATGCATAGTTAATGCTGGAGAACCTTCTAGAATAAAAGATCTATAAATTAATTGTTTTTCAATAGAAGGGTTAATCGAGTAGTCAATATGATCCACTCCTAAATCGATAAGATTTTCGAGATTTTTTTTTCCTATATCACTTCTTTGAGGCGTCTTCCAAGTTATACAAAGCGGTCTTAGATTATATTTTAGTGCCATTAAAACTTGCCAAGTGCTATCCTTACCTCCACTCACAGGTATGATGCAATCGTAAGGGACTTTTTTATTAATATTGTTTTTTAGCAATTTTATAAAGTCTTTTTTTCTTTTTTTCCAATTAATCTTTTTTAAACTAGATGAACATTTGCTATTACATAAACCTTCAGGGTTAATAAATATATTGGGTCTTGTATCTGGAAGTATACAATTATTACAATATTTCATTATTAAAACTATTTATAAAAATTTTCGAATTTATAAAATTAAATATAAATTTACTTTCACTATTAGTCATTTTTTTTTTTTAATTAAGTTTTCAATTTTTTTCTTTTTTACAAACTGAAAAATTTTATCATTATCTAAAATAAAATCTTTATTTTCTTTTAAATCTATATTTTCATTTATTGAAGAATTAAAACCAACTTTCCTTGGATTAAGCAATATTTTATTATTGACTATACCTTTCATGGCATCTCTTAAAAGTGATTTTGAAACACCATTTTGCATTAAATAAACACTTGGTAAATTTAAAACATAATTTAATAATGGAATGTCTAAATAAGGCGATCTATTCTCAATCGAATATGACATTGCATTATTGTCATCTTCGGACAATATTATAGGTACTGCTTCATGAAACATTTCGTTTAACATTCTATTTTTAAGTAAATCTGAAGTATAAATCTTTTCCTGAAATTTTTCTTTCCAGTTATCATAAAAAAAATTTGAAAAAAAATTATTATTTAAATAGATGTGGTCTCTAAAATTTTTATTTTTATAATAAAGTTTTAAGTCCTTAAGATAAGGATTTCTTACATATTCTTTTATATTTTTAGTCCAATACTTTGTGACTTTTTGATTATAATAAATATTTTTTCTAGATTGATAAGCATATAGATTATAATGATCATAATATCCTGTAAATATCTCGTCTGCACCAGTGCCACTTAAAGACACCTTAAAACCTTTAGAAGATATTTTTTGCATTAAAAAATTCTGCAAATAATAAGAAATTGTATAAATTGGCCTTCCAGCATGTAAAATCTGCTTAGTTAAATTTTTTATAAAATTTTTTTTTTTCAAATAAATTTTATTACATTTAAGATTCTGATCTTTTATTGCTAAATTTATCATATCAGTTTCCTCATATCTTGAATCTTTATTAATAATTGAAAAAGCATGAGTTTTTTGTTGTAATCCCTTGTTGGCTATACCAATAATTGAATTCGAATCTACGCCTCCACTTAAACAAAAAGCTAAATCAACATCAGATCTAGTTCTAATCTTTACTGAATTTATAATTAGTTTTCTTATGTCTTTAACTGCATCATTATATTTTATATTTTCTCGTACATTTATATCGGGTTTCCATAATTTATATTCTTTCTTATTAAGATTTTTACTAAATTTAATTATAGAATTTTTTGGAAACTCAAATATATTTTTAAAAAAAGTTTCATTTTTTTTATAAATACTTTTATAACCATTTGCCATGTATCTTTTTAAATGACTTTCATTAATATCAAATTTTTTTCCTACTAAAGAAATCAAAGCGTTAATATTTGATGCTAAAAAATAACCATGTTGAGATTTATATAAAAATAGTGGTTTTTCTCCAAAACAATCTCGAGATACAATAAGTTGCTGTTTTATTTTATCATACAAAATTATTGACCACATGCCTTGAAATTTTGAGAATGCTTTTTCTCCCCAATAATCGAATGATTTTACTAATACTTCGGTATCACTTTTGGTATAAAATTTATATCCTTTTGAAACCAAAATTTCTTTTAATTCTAAGTAATTGTAAATTTCACCATTGAATACTAAAATATAATTTTTAAAATAAAATGGTTGATTAGATCTCTCTTTTAAATCTATAATTGAAAGTCTTGTATGAATTAATCCAATGTTAAATTCTTTTTTCTTTTCAAAAAAAAAAGAAGTGTTATCTGGACCTCGCAAAAATAAATTTTGAGCCGATTTAAAATAATTTCTTTTTGGTATTTCTGTATTTCCAAAATAAGCTGCAATGCCACACATTTTCAAAGATTATTCTTTTTTTTTATATTATTCAATTCAATATCACTGATAATTAATCTATACAAAATTTTTTCCTTTGACGCCTCTTCAAAATAAGTAAAAACTCTATTCTAATTAAGTTTTTTTATTTTATTTATAATATCTTTTAAGCCTATTCTGTTTAATTGATTTGAGAAAATGTATTTTTTTTGTTTTTTACCCTTTATTAAAGATTTATTAATAGTATTATTTTTTATTTTAGATTTAATCTGATCAGCACTCAGATTGATTGTTTTTAAATTTAAAGCTTTGGAATATAATTTATTTCTATATTTAAAATATCTACCCAAATAATCTGAATCTAGAGATATTATTTTTTTTTTTAAATATATAGCGTCTAATACTGAGCTTGATTCATGAAATAGTACAATTTTTGATTTTTTCAGATAAAACCTGGTTTTATATTTAATAATCACAATATCTTTTAGATACTTTTTTACTTCAAAAAAATTAGAGCTAGGGTGTAACAAAAAAATAAAATTTTTAACTTTTTTGAACGTCCTGTTAATTTCAGAATAATAATTTTTTTTATCAACTTTTTTAGGCTTCGAGTCATATTCAGTCCTATCTGCGTGATCAAAGCCTGAGTCTAAAAAAACTATATATTTACTTATAATTTTTTTATTTTGTATTAGTTCATCAAAACTTTTTGAAGTTACAAAATATATTTTTTTAAAAAAAATATTTTTTCTCAAAAAAATTTTTTTAAATATTGTTAATAAAGAAAATTTGTAAGAGTCTGAAAAAAGGTATCCAATTTGATCTTGGATATTATTATTATAATGAAATAAAAAATCTGTTTTGGGTAAAATATTAAAATAATAAGAAAGGGAATAAACAACAAAATTAACATTTATCATGAAGATTTTATTGATTTTTTTGAGGTTATCTAAATAATTTAGATTGTAAAAATATTTAGTATCTCTTAAATCGCCACCTCTAAATATTTCAATTAAAATTATATTTTTTTTATTTAAAAATTTAAAAATATTAAAATTTTCTAATTTTTTTTCAATAAATGAAATACAGATATAATTTTCAAGATTATTAAAGAAAGACTTTAAATTTTCAAAATTTTTAGCTCTATAAAAGTATTTTCTATATTTTTTTGAAACATTTTTATTATTTTTATTATTTAAATTTAAAAATTTTATATTTTTAAAACTTTTGATTAATTCTAAACAAAGATATTTATTCCTATAGAAAAAATCATAATCTGTTTGATTTTTAAATATTACTATAATATTTTTTTTTAAATTTAATTTATTCAAAAAATTTTATTTAAATTTTTTATAAAAAGAATTTAATTGAGCTACTTCTAAATCCCACGGCGAATTTATATCCCATCCATCTTTTTCGCTCATAATATACATAAAAGGTTTTTTTCCCCAAAATCTACCATCTTTTTTCATATCCTTATGATTTCTTATGAAAATTGATCCATTATCAGAATAAAGTGGTTTAATTTTACCAGTAGAAAGAATTGTATGTACTTTTTCTTGAGGATTATTGTTGATGGGCTTTTTATCAACCCCCCAAAAATAATTTAAAGATTTAGAAGCAGAAAATAAACTATCATATTTTTTAATGTTCTTTTTAAAAACTTTAATTGCTTCGTTATAATGTTTTTCATTAGTTAATGGATTTGTTAGATGTGCCCATAAAATAAATTCTGTTTCGAAGAAACTAAGCATATTTTTTATTGCATCATTAATTGTACAACTTTCGATACAATATTTTTTTTTTCTTAGGTAAAATTGAATATTCTTTTTATATTTATTATTATTTTTATATCTATCTACAATTTTACCAATTTTTAAATCATCACTTCCAACTATTATTTCATCAACATTACTTTTAAATAATTGTTCTATTTTAGTTTCAATTAAAGATTTACCAAAGAATTTCTGATACATTTTATTTTTAACTCTTTTGCTACCTTTTCTTGCAAAAACTACAGCGCTAATTTTCATAGAAATTTTTTTAGTCCTTCCTTAAACTTATTTACGATATGCCTATAATTTTTTTTCGAAGATGAATATGAAAAAAAAATTATGCCGTTTTTTGGATAGTAAATTCCATTTTTAAGTAAAAATAATTTAAACTTTTCTATTTTTTTAATTTTTTTTTTCTCGAAAAAGTCTCTTGACGTTCTATCTTTAAGATTTTTAGAAGAATAAACCAATCTTATCATTGAAAAAAAACGATAAACTTTAGTATCAATTTTATTTTTTTTACAAAAAAAATTAATTTCCTCTTCAAAATTTTTAGAAATATTTTCAAGATAATTAAATATTTTTTTTTTGTTTTTTTTTAGATAAATTAAATACTCTCTCGCAAAAAAAGTTGTCATTGAATTTCCAGAAAAAGTACCCCCAAAATATATATTAGATTTTCGTTTTTTTATCTTTTGTTCTATTTTTTTTGATACTGCTATAAATCCTATAGGCATACCATTGGCAAATGCTTTTCCAAACGTTGAGATATCAGTTTTAATATTAAAAAATTTTTGTGCAGAACCCATTTGAGTTCTTACACCTGTAATCATTTCATCAAATATAAGTATAATTTTTTCCTGTTTACAATATTTTTCAATAAATTTTAAATATTTTTTTATTTTTATATTTGGTAAACAGCCTTGAATTGGCTCAATAAAGATGCAGCTAATTTTTTTTTTATTTTTATCTAAAATTTTTTTTGAAAGAGTTATGTCATTGTATGGAATAAAAATTAAATTTTTCTTCTGATCGTTGCTGATACCATCTGATAAACTTATAGTTTGAAATTTTTTATTTGATTTAAATAAAAACTGATCAACAGATCCATGCCAGCTACCGGTAGCTGCTACGACTTTTGATTTATTTGTAATAGCTCTTGCAATTCTTAGAGCTTTAATATTGGCTTCACTTCCAGAGTTACAAAAGATAAATTTTGCGAAACTTGGTAAAATTTTTTTTAACTCTTTTGATAATTTGAAAGCATGCAAATTTGGTGTTGAAAAATTACTAATTTTCTTATTTATATAATCTTTTAAAATTTTATTTTGAAATTTTAAATTATGACCAAGAAGATTAGCCCCTGAGCAAAATCCTAGATCTATATATTTTTTTTTACCTGAAAAAATTTTATCTTTAAAACCTGCTTCAAATAATAATTGTTTTTTTTGATTATATCCCTCGTTGAGAATATTTGTTGACATCAAGATTAAATTAAAAATTGTCTAAATTTTTGAATGCATTAAAATGTTTGGTGCCATGAACTTTACCGTTGCAATTACAATCACTGCATGGTTTTTTTTTTCTTTCACCTGAAAATAACATTTTTCTATAATTTGTTATTATTTTTCCATTCCATATCTCAAAAAAATCTTTTTGCATTAGATTTCCAACTGGATTTCTTCTTTGCCAATCGTGTGGACACAAATACATATCTCCATTCCAATCTATCTGAGCATGATATGCTGGATAATAGCATTTTTTGTCGTTTAGTTCTTCTATTTTTGATTGCTGACCTGACTTTACAGTACCAGCCCTATTGGTTATGTAATCTGAAAATTCTTCACCCTTATACCATCTGTCTCTTAGAATAACAAAATTATCTGGTAAATTAGTTTTTTTAATCATATCGTTGAAATGCAAAACCTGCTCTGGACCATCATACATACTTACAACTAAATAACTTACACCAATATCGTATAATTCTTTTAGTTTATTTTCGTTAAGTGGATCTCCATTGGTTACAATTTCAATTGATCCTAGTCTTGATAATGATTTTACCAAATACTCCAAATCTGTATACAACAAAGGTTCTCCGTATCCACATAGTGTGAATGCTCCATTATAATTTATATTTTTTAAATCCATGTATAATTTATCTATTAAAACTCTTTCAGCTTTTTGAAAAGTATCTGGAGCAATATTTTCATCAGACTTTGGACAAAACGAACAAGATCTATTGCAGACATCAATTACACTTAATTCAATCCAGCTCGGTAAAGGAACATTGTTATAAAATTGAGGATCGCGATCTAGAATAGGAATTTTTCTATTTATATTTTCCTCAATCTTCTTTTTTGGATTTTTCGGTAAATTATCGCCTAAGTTATTCATTATTTAGTAATGTTTTTTCGTTTGCTTATAAATTAATAAAGATGGTTTACTATATTTTAAAAATATATCAAATTCTAATTAAAATTTAAATTATTAAACAAAATAAAAACAATGGTTATTTAGTTAAAAATAATTTAATCTTAATTGATAAAACTAGTAGAATTAACAATTTAATAATTACAACTTTAATCAAAAAAAGGTGAAAAAATATAGTCTAATACTATTTGGTGGAAATAGATTAAAAGAAAATGCACCAATGACAAATGTAATTGAATTTTTATCAAGAAAAAAAATAAATTTTCTAGTTTTTACAGATCATATACATTTTAATAAATTAATTTCTAAAACAAAGACTTTTGGCTCTTTTTTAAAAGAGAAAAAAATTCCATACTTTTTAAGTAAAAAACTTAAATTAAAAGATATTAAAAAATTTTCTAATAGTGAAACAAAAGGATTTTCATTAAACTCAATTTGGAAGTTTAATGATGATACAATTAAATATTTTAATAGAAATTTATTTAATTACCATGCTGGAGATTTGCCAACAGAAAGAGGTGCAGGTTGTATTTCATGGAGAATCTTATTACAGAAAACAAGAAATATTAGTATAAATATTCATAGAGTTGAAAAAACATTCGATACAGGGGAAATTATTTTAAGCAAAAAGATAAAAAAAAAATTTAAAAACGCTTTGCCTGAGAAAATTAATAATTATCAAGCAAAGTTAGAAAAACCTTTTTTAATTAGTTTTTTAAAAAAATTAATTTTAAAAAAGAAAATTAAATTCAAAGGTAAAATTCAAAAGAATAATAATAGTTATTATTGGCCAAGATTAAATTCTGATTTAGATGGATTAATTGATTGGAACTGGGATGCAAAAAGCATAGTAAGTTTCATAAAAGGATTTTCCCATCCATTTAATGGTGCTTTTTCATATGTAGATGGTTTAAAAATTAGAATTTTTGATGCATCCTTTCATATTTCTAAAGTTAAATTTCACCCATTTCAAAATGGGATTGTTTTTAGATTAGACAAAAAAAATATTTTTGTTGCTGCTTCTAATCATTATATTAAGATTCCCGTTAATCAAATTAAAACAAAAAAAATAAAAAATGAATTTTTTTTAGGAAAAAAATTTAAATGAAAATTTAAAATTAAATTTTTATCAATGATAGATTATATAAGAAAAAAAATAAAAAAAATAATTGGCATAGATAGCCTTAACTCAAAAATTGAAAATAATATTTTTCTAAATGGAAAGAATTTAATAGAAAATAATTTGATTAATTTTCCAAATTTAATCGATAATCATGAAGTTAAAGTTTTCTCTCAATCGGGAGAGGATGGAATTATTCAATTTATTTTATCTAAAATAAAAAATAAAAATTTTACTTTTGTTGAATTTGGATGTGAAAATTATTTAGAGTCTAATACTAGATATCTTTTATATAATAATAATTGGAAAGGATTGATAATAGATGGAAGCAAAAAAAATGTAGAGGAAATTAAAAAAGGTAATTATTATTGGAAACATAATTTGACAGTTCTTAAAGAATTCATAACTAAAGATAATATTAATAATTTATTAGAAAAATATAAGTTCAATGAAAATTTGGGATTGTTGTCTATAGATATAGATGGAAACGACTATTGGATACTAAAGGAACTTAAACATATTTTACCAGATATAATAATATGTGAATATAATAGTTTATTAGGCGAAAAAAGCGCATTAACATTAAAGTATGATGAAAAATTTGTTAGATCAAATAATAGTTTTAACAAAATTAATTATGGAGCATCAATAAGAGCAATATGTAAATTATTAAGCGACGAATATATTTTAGTCTATGGCAATAAATTTGGAAATAATTTATTTTTTGTTAATCAAAAATTTAAAAATCTGATCCAAGAAAAATCAATCGATGAGTGTTATTCAAAAATAAGTTTTAATGAGCTTGTTAATATATCAGAAAAGAGAATGTCACATGACGAAATTTCTGATTTAATTGATATTTCAAAATTTGAAGAAGTATAAACTAATATTTTCTTTAAAAAAGTCCTATTAATTTTTTATTCAATAAAATTATTAAAACATTTTAACATTTTAATATCAATTGTGTTTTTTAAAGCCAGTATAAAATTTTCATCATTGTCTCTTTCGAAAAAAGTTTCATCTAAATTTTGACCGTTGAGTTTTAGATATTTAAGTTTATCTTTATAATCATAAAACCTCATTCCAGTATCATAATCTGATTTATTATATTCGCTCATTTCATTATTTGAGATTAAGTAACAATTAAAATTATTTGAGATTAAAAGTTTTATAACATCTATTTTTGTATATCCGGGTGAATATCTTTCTAAATATTCATTAGTGTGCAATTCTAGAATTATATACTTTATATTATTAGATAATAAATTTTGAGCACCTTTAAGTACTTTGCCTTCGGCACCATGAACATCAATTTTTAATAAATTTGGTTTTTCATTATTGAACAGATTGTCAAGTTTTTCAGAATGTCCCTTGTAAAATTTATTTGATTTTTTAAGAAAATTTAAATCATCAATTAAATAATTATTGTTTTTTTTAGATTCTTTTAATTCGTTTGCATGTATTACTAACTCATCTGCTATATAAAGCTCTTCAATTTTATCTGACAAAATAGCATTCAATATTTTTATGTTATTTAAATTATTTTTCTTCAAACCTTTTTCAATAGAATCACAATGAATCTTGTTGCTTTCTATTGAAAAAATTTTAATTTTCTGCTCTGTAAATTTTGAAAAATAAAAGGAAAAATATCCTACAAAACTACCGAGATCTGCAAATATTAAATTTTTATCAAAATCATAAATACTTTTTAAACATGTAATTTGTGAAGCTTCATAAAATTTTTTTCTTTTAATTAAATCTTTGTAAACAAGGTGAGCTTGATAGTTGTTTTTACTTAAATAAACATCGAATATTATATCTTTAATTTTAATTTTTGAAAAACATGCTTTAGAACAATATACTTTGTTAATATTTCCAATTGTTAAATTTAAAGCTCTATTTAAGTAATAAAATAAATTTCTAGGAACAAAAAATAGCAAAATATAGAAGAAATAATAAATAATTTTTTTCAATAATGTCATTTATTTAATTGCTAAAAATATTTCAAAATTCAAATACTTTGATATTATATTGATTTCATCAAAACCAGCTCTTTTTAACATAGCAACGTTGCCGCTATGTGTAAAAGGATCCAATACCCCCTTTAAACTCTCTGTTTTAAAATTAACTTCAGATAATGAAAATCCTTGATCTAATTTCCAGTTTTTATAAATTTCATTTGTCATCTCTTGGTTTCTTGCACCTGAAGATCTAATTTTTTCTGCAAAAAAAAATGCCCCGCCCCAATTCAGAGATTTAAATATTTTATTGATTAATTTTTGTCTATTTTTTTGTTCAATAAATTGAATTGTAAAAAATGAAATTACGAAGTCATTTTTTTTGAACTTTGTTTTAATTAAGTCTCTTTTCAAAAAATTAATGTTTTTTCTTTTATTATTTTTTTTGGCATGCTGTATCATTTTATTAATAATGTCCAAACCAATAAACTTGGTCTTTTTTTTATGATGGTGCCTTATAGATAGTCTGTTTAGTAGCTTGCCTGTTGAGCAACCTAAATCGTATACTGTAGAGTCTTCTCTTACAAAATAATCTGAAACCTGTAGACATAACCAATGTAAATCTTTGTATAATGGAACTGATTTATTAATATGATTGTCAAATTCTTTTGCTAAACTACTATCAAATGACCAAGATTTGCTTTTCAATTTAATTTTTGTATCCACTTTAAAAATATTATTTTTCTTAATCATTCAATTATCAAATCTCTAAATACACCTTATAAATAAAAAGTATAGTATTTTTCATATAAATCTAATTAATTTTTTTGCAATTTTTTAGCAGAATATACATCTAATTTTTTATTCTTTATTTGATTGCTTGGTCTTGTAAACTTTCAGAAGTTGTCTAACTGCTTCATTTTTTATTTTTCTATAAAATAATATATTTTTTTTTTTCAATTTACTTTCATTTAAATATTTTTTTTTCTTTAGAAAAGATTTAATTTTTCTTAGCAATATGTATGGATTATTCGGTGGAAAATAAATTGAACCACTATTTTTTTGTTCAACATGTCCTGGAATATTAGATAAAAAAATATATTTATTTAGTACTTTTGCTTCTTCGTTTATTGTACTCCATCCTTCATAAAAGGATGGGTTAATCATTGCAATTGCGCGTATTTGTAAATTATATAAATTTTTAAAATCAACGTTGCCCTTAATTTTAACATAGCTACTGATATTTTTTTCTTTGATTTTTTTTTTAATTTATTGTAATAATCTTTTGCTCTATGGTCTTTTTTTGATCCAGATAAAACAAACATTACATTTGCATTTTCTTTTTTTAAAAGCTCAGCAGTTTCTAAAATTATTTCATGATTTTTATGAATCCAAAATTGTGAAGGAAAAAAAATATATTTTTTTTTACTAAAATTTTTATACATTCTTTTTTTTAAAATACTGGGTATTCTTAATGCTATTATTTTTTTATCCAGATTATAAAACTTCTTAAATTCTTTTTTTATTTGATTGCTACTAACAAAAATAATATCTGAATTTTTTATTTCATTTAAAACGTAATTTTCTCTTAAAATATAGTTTTTTTTATCAAAATATTTTTTCATCACTTTCTGTTGTAAATCTGGTATCCAGCCTATAGATTTAATTTCTTTGTTAATAAACAATCTACGATGGGAAAGAACTGAAATTTTTCTCTTTTTAAGCAAATAAAATAATAAAAGATCTTTTTTTAAAAAAAAAATTATAATTTTCCTGAAAAAATAAAATAAATTATTTTTTTTTAAAATATTTTCTTCTGTAATTTGAATATATTTTGAAATTTTTTTTCTTACAAAATTTTTATTGTCTGTAAAAATATGAATTTTTAATTCTTTTAAATTTTTGATTAAATTTATTAAATTTCTTAAATATGAAATACCTCCATTCCAATTTTTAAATTCACTTTTGCAAATTACAAAGGCTATATTAGTTCTATTCATTAAATTTTTTGCTTTTAAACTTTTTAAAGATTATATATATACTACTTTCAAAAATATGCGATTTTTACTAAATGTTCCAAGTATTTCAAATCTTGAAAAAAAATATGTAAATGATGTTTTAAACAATGGATGGTTATCTATAAACGGAGATCATACAAAGGCTTTTGAAAGAAAAATTTCTAAATTTGTTAAAAAAAATTATTGTGTGGCAGTTCAAAGTGGGACTGCAGCAATTCATGCATCTCTTAAAGCTGCGGGTGTAAAAAAGGGAGATAAAGTTATTACACCAAACTATACATGCGTATCTAATGTATCTTGCATTTCACAATTAAATGCAATCCCCATTGTAGTTGAAATTGAAAATCAAACTCTTGGTTTGGATTATAATGCAGTTTATAAAGCGATCAAGTTGCACAAACCTAAAGTTCTTCAAATTGTACATGTTTATGGACATCCAGCTAAAGACACTTTGAAAATTATAAAACTTTGTAAAAAAAAAAATATTACTGTAATTGAAGATGCTAGCGAGTCGCTTGGAGCAAAAATAAAAAAAAATAGAACAGGATATTTTGGAGATATAAGCGTTTTTTCAACAAGATCAGAAAAAATGATTGGTTCGGGTGAAGGAGGCGTAATTCTTACAAACAACAAAAAATTATATGATAAAATATTATTATATTGTTCTAGACACGCTCCCTTTAGAAAAAAAACCGATCCATATTGGAAAAAATATTATGTCAATGGAGAAGGCTATAATTATTTAATGCCTCACCTGACAGGGGCTTTTGCAAGAGCTCAAATTGAAAGATTTGAGAAGAATTTACTAAAAAAAAAAATATTTGTAGGAAAGTTGTACAGTAAGTTATTTAAAGAAAATACTGATTATAAAATTGTTCAGAAAAAAATAAATTACACAAAGCCAGTTTATTGGTTAAACGCAATATATTTTAAAAAGTTAACTAAAAATAAAGTTAAAAAATTAGGATATTTTTTAATGAAAAATGGTATAGAAGTAAGATCTGGATTTTGGCCTTTGGCTAAAATGAAAAATTTCAATTCTAAATATGTGGGTTATAAAAAAAATAGTGATGATATATTTAATAAAATCATTGTTCTGCCATCAAATATTTATCTTAAAGAAAAAGATATAAAATATATAAAAAATAAAATTGATTTATTTTTAAAAAAATAATTATTTTACTTTTTCCAACTTACCTTTTCTTAAAGAGTAAATTTCATCGCAATTTCTTAATACATTAGTTTTATGTGAACTCATTATAATAGTAATTTTTCCTTTGATATTATTTAATTCTTCAATTATTTGATTTTCAGTATTTTCATCGAGTGAATTAGTAGCTTCATCCATTATCAATATCTGTGGGTCAAAATATAATGCTCTAGCAATACCTATTCTTTGTTTTTGACCTCCTGATATTTTCATGCCTCTTTCACCTATATTTGTATCTAGCCCATCTTCAAATTTATTTATAAAAGTATCAATCTTTGAAAGTTTTATACTTTTTAAAATCTGTTCATTATCAATATCACTATCAAATTGACCAAATGCTATATTGTTTTTTAGACTACTATCAAGAAAATGGATATCTTGTGGAACATAACTTAATATAGACTTCCAACCATCTAGATTTTCAGAAATTTCTTTTCCATCTATACTAATGCTACCTTCTTTTGGTTTAAGAAGTCCTAAAAATAAATTTAATAATGTAGTTTTGCCAGTTCCACTTTCGCCTATTAAACCAATAACACTTCCTTTTCTTATAGATAGATTTAATTGTTCAATAATATTATTATTATTTTCATAAGAAAAGCTAAGATTCTTAATTTCAATAATATTTTTAAAAATTATTCTATCTTTATGTGGCATATGAGTTTCTTTATTAAAATCAGGATCTTTAATAATATAATTTGAATAAACTTTTTCCAAAGCTGGGATTCCTAACCTTATTCTTTGTAAAGCATTTGAAAACTTATTAACCATTGGTACAAATCTTATGCCTGTAACTGCTAATACTGCAAGGGTTGTAATTATTTCTGAATTAACTACTGAATTAAATTTCAAAATTATTATAATAATTACAAAAGAAGTTACTATGACAATTTCAAATAAATGTCTTGGCAGCAACATTAAATTTAAAACATTTTTTTCTATTTTTAAAACTTTTTCATTAAACAAATTATAAAAAAAAGAAAAATATTTCTCAGCAAAATAGATTTTTGTTTCTTTAATGTTTGATAAACCTTGATATAAAAATGATAGTTTTTTAATTTCAAATTCTTGTCTATCTTTTCCATATTTATCTAAAGTTTTTTTAAGTTTTAAAAAAAATACTAAAAGAAATATAAATACTATTAAAAAAATATAAATTACATGTGCTGGATTTATTATCACAAGAAATAAAATTAACCCTATACCCACAAATAATTCTGAAAATATTATAATTGATGGTTGCAAAAAGCTAATTGTAAAAACTCCAATTTCTACATTAATTATAGATATTAATTTTGCTGAACTATTTTCTAAAAAAAATTTATAAGGTTTGTTTAAATTGTTAGAATAAATTTGACTTGAAAGTCTTTTTTTCACTAAATAAAGAAACTTATTTAAATAAAAATTAAAAAATAAAATTAATGCATTTTTTGTTATAAATATTGAAATTAATATTGCACTAAAAATCAATATTAAATTAATATCATTTGGGCTTCCAATAAACTTATAGAAAGATATGAAATATGAATTATTTTTTATAACTTCCTGATCAAGTATAATTGCAAAAAAAGGGATAATTATCCCAACACTTAACATTTCCAATAATGTCATGAAAATAATAAAAAAATTAATATAAACAAATTTTTTCTTCTCACTTACACTAAATATGCTCCAGAGTTTAAAAAATAAATTCATTAACTATTACGGAGATAAAAACATTTTTTTTTTGTGATATAATATTATTTATATATTGAAATATATTTTATTTAAAAGTAAATACACAGAAAAATGTCATTATATTTTTTGCTTAGATCATTGGTTTTTTTTTTATTTTATGAATTAAAAATAATTTTAAAGATAATATTTTCAATTAATTACAATTTTAAGTCTGATTTTAACAATAAAATATTTAGTAAAATTTCAAAAAAAAAAAACTATTTAGATTATAAAATAACTAACACTAAAAAGATTCTAGTGGAGTCGCTAGTTGTTCATCCTGCTTACTTTATGCAAAATATAATATTAGCTAATCACATGAGATCAATTCTTGGTCATGAAATAATATTAATTTTAAGAAAAGAAGATAAATTTGCTTTAAAATTATGCAAAAGTTTTAATATAAAAAAAATTATATTTATAGAAGAGCCAAAGTTTAAAGATCGAGTCAAAAATTTTTTATTAGCAATTAAAATTTTCTCAAAAATTAACAACATAGAAAAATTATTGTCTTTAAAACATGAGGGAATATTTTTAGGGAAGCTTATTTATGACAATATACTTAGAATAGAAGTAAAAGGTACTCAAAAAAAAGTAGATGGAAAAGTTTTTTACTCATGTTTGAAATTTTTAAATTTTTTATCCATATTAAAAAAAATTAATAAAGATAATAATATAAAATATTTGCTACAAACAGAAAATCAGTTTTTTCCCGCTTCAATTTTATTTCAATTTTTTTTAACAAAAAAAGTTCAATGCTATATTAAGTCAGGAGTAAGAAATTATGTAACTTTATCAAGATATAATAATGTATCCAATGCTTTTAGAAATCCCTTAAAATTTTCAAAAAAATTAATTTATGAGTTTTATAACAAACCTAAAAAAAATAAGTTTGTGAAAAGTGGAAAGTTTTTAATGAATAAAAGATTAGGGGGACAAGCTTCAAAAAGAGATATTATTGATGCTGTACACTATCAGCATGGAGAAAAAATAAGCAGGAATAAATTATGTAAAATTTTCAAATGGGATCCAAAAAAACATATCTCTTTAATATTAGCAAATGATTTAACTGATGGGGTTACTATAGGAAGAAATATAAAAAGTTCATTTAATGATAATTTAAGTTGGTTGTTATACTTAATTAATCAAGCAAAAAATCAAAAAAATATTAATTGGATTATTAAAGAGCATCCATCCGATGAGCACAAAAAAGTTAAAAAGGGAACAAAATATTATTTTAAAAAATTACTAAATAACAACAATGTTAAACTCTTTCCTAAAAATTACAGTGCAAGATCACTAAAATTTATAGTCAACTCAGTTTTTTCAGATCATGGAAGCGCTGGATTAGAATATCCTTTTTGTAATATTCCATGCATTACAAGTTCGGAGTCCTTGTATCATGGTTTAGGTTTTACACATGAACTAGAAAATAAAAATCAAATAAAGAATGTTATAAAAAATTATAAAAAATTAGTTTCTTTAAAAAAAATTGATAAAAATAAATATGATCTTCTCTGTATTTTTTTAGATATTTATATAAAAAAAAGTAGAATAGAAATAAATATGCCTTTTTATGATCCTTCAGCTCGAGCAGATCATGATCTCTTTATTAAAAAACTTTATTTCAGATATTCATTGAAAAAAGGTTTTTATAACAAATTATTTCATGCAAAACTTAAAAATCAACTAGCTAATAACTATAGGCATACATTAAACATTTAGATCCTGCAAATATCTGCTAGTTCATAATATTAAAGTAAGTGATTTTTACTAATAATCATATTTTTCTTTAAATTTTTTTTTATTTTTTTACCAATAATATCTTTTAGATTTAAAAAATTATTTGAATTTGTTTCTCGCAGAAAATTTACATTTGTATAAGAAATTTTTTCACCTTTTTTAATATCTCTATTTGAATATGGGGCTCTTCTCAACAACTTAACATATTTTTTTTCTTCTGTTGTAATATTTTTAGATGGTTTACCTAATTGATTTTCAATTTTTCTTATACTACCTACTATAAGTTTTAAGTCATTTATATCTGCTGAAATAGCATGATCTCTAAATTTTGAAAATTTTTTGTTTAATGTAAAATGTTTTTCTATAATTTTTGCACCTAATGATACAGCTGCCAAGCAAGCCTCAAAACCCAAACTATGATCTGAATACCCAATAGTTAATCTAGTTTTTTTTATTAAATATGGTATAGAATTTAAATTAATATATCTATCTTTAGCTGGGTATGATGTTACGCAATGCAAAAAAGATATTCTTTCTTTAACTTTTTTTATTCCAATTTTATTTTTAATATATTTAATTAGATAACTTATTTCTTTATAATTAGTCATTCCTGTAGAAATGATTATTTTTTTATTTGATTTCAAAACTATGTCCAACAAAGGAAAAAAATTATTATCACTTGAAGCAATTTTTATAATATCTGAGTTTTTTATTAAAAATTTTGCACTTAATAGATCAAACGGTGTAGATATAAATTTTAAATTTTTTTTTATGTGCTAAATTTTTAAGTTCTTTGAATTGATTGAAACTTAATTGAAATTTTTTTAATTGATTAAATCTTTTAGTATTGTTTCTTTTAATAAATTTTTCTGTTAAAAATGTTTGAAATTTAATTGCATCTGCACCTGCTTTAACAGCTAATTGAATAAGTTTTTTTGCATTTGATAAGTTGCCTTCATGATTGTTGCCTGCTTCTGCAATGATAAAAACTTTTTTTTTAAAATTAAAGTTTGTAATTTTCATTAAATTATACTGAGGTTCATTTTAAATTATTCCAAAATTTTTTATACCATGAGATGTATTTAACATAACCTGTTTCAATAGTGTTTACCGGGTTGTATCCAAGCAATTTTTTTGCTTTTGACACATCTAATGTCCCTCTTTCTGGCATAAATTTCTCTTTCTCTTTATAAAAAATTTTTATATCTGGAAATTCCTGCTTCAGAATTTCTGTTAGTTCACTAATTTTACGTGAGTTTCCATATGTTAAGTTGAAAATTTGATTTTTTGCATTCTCTTTTTCACAGCATAATCCAATTCCTGCAATTAAATCTTCTATATAAGTAAAGTCTAACTTTTCTTTTCCATCTCCATTAATAGTGATATCAAGGCCCTGGATAGCATTTTCAATAAATATTTGTCCAACTCTTCTACTAACACATCTTTCTCCATACAAAGCCGATGGTCGTATAATTGAATAAGGTAAATCAAATATTTGGTTATAAGCTTTTACCAAAAGCTCCCCAGAATATTTTAAAGTTCCATATATGCCAATTGGTTTGCATGGGGTTTCCTCATTTACATCCTTTGTATCAAAATTTCCATAAACCATACTTGATGATAAATAAATCACATGAGTTTTTTTATTTTTTGCAAAATCTAAAGTGTTTTCAAGTGTTCTAAAACTATGATCAAATGTGCTATGTGGATCTTTATTTGATTTATTCGCATGAGAGACAGCTGCTAAATGAATTATTATATCTGGACTTATGTCATTATATATCTTTGATACCGCATGATAATCTCTTGCATCTTGTATAATCAATTGAATGGCTTCTTCATTTAAAATGTCGATTCTATTTTGTAAAATCGCAGAGTATAATTTTTTGTTTTTTACCTCTTTATCTGCAAAAGATAAGATATTATTAACTGATAGACTATCTACTATTACTGGTCTATGCCCTAATTTTTTCAAATGTATAGCTAAATTATGACCAATAAAACCACATCCACCAACCAATAAAATATTCTTTGAAAACATAACGTTAAAGTAAATTAATTATAGTTTTACAAATTTTATTAACTTCCTGCATTTTAAGTTTAGGGTATACAGGTAATGAAATATTGGTGCTACCATAAATGTCAGAGTTCTTAAAATCGTTAATATCTAAATTATATTTTTTTTTATAATAAGTCATTTTTGGTAAACATTTAGCATAATGAACACTCACGCCAATATTCATTTTTTTTAATTTTTTTAATATTTTATCTCTATTCTTACAAAATATTTGAAAAATGAAAAAGGAACAATTTTTTGAATGAGGCATATGACTAATATTTTTAATATTTGAAAATTTTTTTATATATTGTTCTGCAATTAATTGACGTTTTTTTAAATTTTTTTTATATTGTGTTATCTGCTTGTATCCTAGCGCAGCTTGAAAATCAGTCATTCTATAGTTAAAACCAAGTGATTTAACGTCATAATCACCTTGTTTTTTTCTATCTTTAATATCTTTGTCAATTCCGAAAGCTTTTAATTTTTTAATCTTTTTATAAAATTCATAATCATTTGTTATTACCATTCCTCCCTCTCCAGTTGTTATTTGTTTAGTTGGATAAAACGAGAAACTTCCTGAAAGTCCAAAATTACCTACATGTTTATTATTAAATTTAGTTCCTACTCCATGAGCACAGTCTTCGAGTAATATAATTTTTTTTTTTTTACAAAAAGATTTGATTTTTTCTACTTCACATGGATATCCAGCCATATGAACTATTATTAAACCTTTAGTGTTTTTTGTGACTTTTTTTTTTATATTTTCTAAATTTATATTTCCAGATTTCAAATCAATATCTGCAAAAATTGCCCTAGCTCCAGTGTATTCAACTGCATGAGCTGTAGCTGTATGAGTTTGCGCTGGTACAATAATTTCGTCACCTTTTTTGAAACCTGATGCTAAACAGGAAAGATGTAAACCAGCAGTACAGCTTGATACTGAAATTGCATATTTAGAATTTGTAAATTTTTTAAATTCTTTTTCAAAAAGTGAAGTGTACTTTCCATGAGTAAGCCATCCACTTTTTATTATTTTAGATACAATTTTAATATCACTTGTCTGAATATTGGGTATAGAAAATTTAATCATTATATAAATTTATAAGTATTTAATCTTAATTTTTTTATTCATCATTCCAGATTTTTCAGCAGAAAAACATGCTGACATTAGGTCAAATTGTTCTTGATGTGAAATAAAATTTTTAATTTTGGGATTAATCAAGTTGTCAATAAAGTTTCGAATGACTTTTTTTCTATTTTTTTTATCAGGATAAGGTTTACTTATCTTTTTTAATTTATTTCTCTTAAAAGAATATGTACCTAGATTAGAATGAACTAAAGTCTCATTTTTTGAAAATATTTTCATTTCATGGAAATGATTATGTATAGCCGCACCATTTGCCGTAATTTTTACTAAAATATTTGATGGGAACTCAAATAACATTACAATTAGACTATTTTTTTTAAATTTTGAATTCATTGTTGATTTTTTATTAGTAAAAGTTTTGACTGATATAGGTTTCGACCCCAATATCCACATAACAAGATCAATAATATGTATTCCAGCTCCGAATATCAACGAGTAATCCTTAACTTTTGAGCGCCATCCGAATAATTTTTTTTTTCTTCCCCAAATATAATCTGCTTCGATATAAAAGATATTTTTTTTATCACATCTTTTTTTAAATTCTTTAAATAACGAATTAACTCTTAAAACTAAATTTGATATCATCTTGATATTTTTCTTCTTTTGTAAAATTTTATAAATCTCTTTCAATTGATTTAATTTTAAACACATTGGTTTTTCTACAATGATATTCTTGTTGTTTTTTAGAGATTTTATAACTTGTGAATAATGAAAATCATCATAACTAGCAATAGAGACTAAATTAATTGATGGATCTGTAAAAATAATATTTTCATTTTTAGTAATAATTTTATCTGGATATTTTTTTTTTAAAAATTTGATTTTCTTTTCATTTTTTTCACAAATGATTTTTACAAATGATTTTTTATAATTGTCTATAGCATCCAAATGCTTTTGACCAATACCCATTCCTATTACTGCAGCTATGATTTTCATTGTTTAAGTGAAAAGTTAATAAAGTTTTTTTCTTTAAATTTTTTTAAAATTACATTTAAATCATTTTTTGTATCTATTGCTAATTTAATTTTAGTTTTATTTTTAATACTTGTAAAATTTTTGATCACAAATTTTTTATTATTTTTATAAAAATACCTTGTAACATGTTCTTTCTGATCTTTATTAAATTTGTTCAAAAAATTTCTCAGTTTAGAAGTTTTTATTATCTCTATGGATTGACCTTTAGGATAACTTCTGGGAAATACATTGGTAATGATGTCATATTTTTTTTTTGACTATTAAAAATTTTAAATGCTTTATCAATTACAGCTGGATCTATCAGAGGGCTGTCAGCACTTATTCTCATAAAAAAATTTGCTTTATTTTCTTCAGCAGCATCACACAACCTTTTGGCTACGTTATTTAAACTGCCTCTAAAATAGTCAATTTTAATACTTTTTAAATATTTTATTAATTTATCATCAGTTTTCTTGTCTGATGTGGCAACAATTATTTTTTTAATATTTTTACTTTTTTTAATTTTTGAAATTACATGCCAAATGATAGGTTTATTATAAATTTTATATAGTACCTTATTATTAAATCTTTTAGAATTTGAGCGTGCTTGTATAATTACTATCAATTTAAGCTCTATATACCTTTTGACTTATTTGGAACCTTCCTCTGCAGTCAATTATTTTTTTTGATGCACTTAAAATTTCTCTATAATTTAATTTATCATGATCTGTCATTAAAATTACTACATCAAAGTTTTTTATATTTTTTTTTGATAATTTATTTAATTTATTGATTTTTTTAATTTTATCATGCAATAACATATTTTTTGTGTGAGGATCAAAATAAGTTAATTTTTTTATGTTCTTTTTTTGAAACATTTTGATTAATTTTAATGAAGCTGACTCTCTAATATCATCAACGTTTTTTTTGTAAGCTATTCCCAATATCAATACTTTTACTTTAGTTTTGTTAATTTTTAATTCCTTAATTATTCTTAAAAATTTAGTCATAATAAATTTTATGACATTTGAATTAGTTTCTGCTGCTAATTTTATGAAATTAGCAGATACTCCTACTTTTTTTGCTTTCCAGAACAAATAATGAGGATCTATTGGAATACAATGACCACCGATTCCAGGTCCAGGATTAAATCTTCTGTAGCCATATGGTTTTGTTCCAGCTATTTTCAATATTTCAAAAATATCAATATTCATTTTATCAGCAACGAATTTCATTTCATTTATGAAGCCAATATTTACAGATCTATATATATTTTCTAATAATTTTGAGAATTCAGCAATCTCTAATGACTTGGCCCTAACTACTTTTTTAAAAATTTTACCGTAAACTTTCGAAACAACACTAAGACAGTTGTTTGTTTTTCCACTTATAACTTTAGGTATGGTTGAAAGCTTGTTCTCATTCACACCAGGGTTAATTCTTTCAGAAGAAAAACCTACAAATAAATTTTTTCCTACTATAAATTTTTCATTCAATTTTTTTATAATTTCTTCTTGAGTTGTACCAGGATAACTTGTGCTTTCTAAGATAATAACTTGACCAAATTTAAGTTTTTTTGAAATAGATGCTACAGTTTTTTTTATAAAAGATAAGTCAGGTTTATTTGAACCTTTTAAGGGAGTGGGTACACAAATAATGATAACATCACAATTTTTTATTTCATTAAAGTTTTCAAAGCATTCATTTTTTCCAGATAGTAATTCAATATCTTTTGGAGAAATTCTTTCAATATAAGTTTTTTTATTTTTAATTCTATTAATTTTATTTTTGTCAATATCAAAACCAAAAATTTTAAAACCTTTCTTAGCAAATAAAATTGACAGTGGCAATCCTACATACCCTAATCCGATAACTCCAATTCTTGCTTTTTTACTTTTAAGCCTTGAAATTAAAATATTTTTATAATTTATTTTATTATCCATTTTTAATTAATTAGAATGTATATGATAAACATAGGATTTGTCCTTTTTTTTAATAAATCCCAATTTTTTATAAATTTTATTTGCTTTAACATTATCTAATTGAGTTCCAGCTTTAATAATATTATCTTTTTTTAAAAAATTATTATTTACATAGTTTATTAAACTTGTTCCAACTTTTTTATTTTGATAATTTTTACTCGACACAATTAAATCTATTTGTAATCCAAAAGATTTTTTTAACATTAATATAAATCCTATTACTTTTTTATTTTTATATGCTGCAATTAAGATATCACCTCTCTTTTTTTTAAAAAAATTTAAAATCCACTCGGCTCTATACGTTTTTCTAAATTTTAATGGCAGACTTAAATCATTAAAAAATCTTGAATTAGATGTATCCTCTAAGCAAATTTTTTTTAATTGAGGTATATCGTTTTTTTTAGCTTCACGACAATTAAGATAAACTTTTTTATTTTCTCTATATTTTCTCTCAAAACTTACCATTGTAGAAGTAAGTTTAATTTTTAAATTTGCTATTTTTATAGAGTCTATAATTCTTTTGGTATGTTTATTTTTATATTTAGTTCTTAATGTGATAAAAAAGGGTTTTTTAAGTTTTTTAATATAATTTATACTTAAAGAATTATTAGCAATATAGCATTTGTAGCCAATCAAATGAGAAAGAAATTTATCTTCAAATAATTTACTCATTTTAAACTTTATTATATTTTAATATTAATTCTTGATATAAAAATTTTTTTCAGTGCATAAATCAAGCCAATTGAGCTATTAGTACTGGTCAGCTGCACGCATTACTGCGCT
>MDTB01201491.1_pt1 | contig 56780 bp, 10 predicted proteins | sample 811161 | NCBI WGS metagenome assembly MDTB01 (sample SAMN05326650, study PRJNA326480) | marine metagenome | isolation source: seawater | place: Mediterranean Sea | collected 2009 | reverse complement strand
TGCCATGCCAATAAATTAACTTTATTAACATCATAAATATTTTTTACATAATTTTCGATATTATTTAAAATAGTGCTTCCAATTCCCTTATTTTTAATTTTTACTTCTAAATTATTTATAGTAACACTTTTATCATTAACAATAAAATTATAATTAGCAATTTTTGTTTCATTTCTATATAAATTAATATTATATAAGTTTTTACTGCTATCTTTAACTATTTTTTTTATTGATGACATCTCTAATTTATAAAATATTTTTTTTTTGCAATGGTAGATAATTTTAAGTTTAAATATAGAAAGATTATATAAGTAATTCTATATATGAACATATTGTTAACTGGTGGTCTTGGATTTATTGGTTCTCATGTTGCATCTGTACTTGGACAAGATATAAAAAATAAAATAATCATTATTGATAATTTAGATAATTCTGAAGGAAGTGTTTTAGATAAAATTAAATTATTGGTTAAGTATCCTGAAAATATAATATTTATTGAAGGAGATATATTAAATTCACATTTATTAGAAACAATTTTTAATGATTATAAAATAAATTCTATTATTCATTTTGCATCTTTAAAAGCTGTTGGAGAATCTATTAGTAAACCATTGCTTTACTATGAAAAAAATTTAAATGGTTTACTGACTTTACTAAAAACTATGAAAAAATTCAATTGTAAAAAATTAATTTTCTCTTCCTCTGCAACTGTTTATGGTAATGATAGTAAATCACCTTTAAAAGAAACAGATAAAGTTGGTTCAGGTATTTCCAATCCATATGGACAAACAAAATATTTTCAAGAACAAATATTACAAGATTTTATAAAAGCAAATCTAGATTATGAAATAACTATACTTAGATATTTCAATCCGGTTGGCGCTCATCCATCTGGTTTAATCGGTGAAAATCCAAAAGGAATTCCTAATAACCTATTTCCATATATTTTAAGAGTCGCAATTAAAATTTATCCGCAACTAAATGTTTATGGAAATGATTATAATACTAAAGATGGATCATGTATCAGAGATTATATACATGTTATGGATTTAGCAGAAGGTCATGTATCAGCATTAAATAATATAAAAAAAGGAATAAATGTTTATAATCTAGGAACTGGTAATGGAATTAGTGTATTAGAATTTATTGAAACATTTAAAAAAGTCAATTCTTGTGATGTTCCATTTACTATATCAGATAGAAGAGATGGTGATTTAGAAGAAGTATATGCAGATGCAAATAAAGTTAAAAATGAAATAGGATGGGAAGCAAAAAGATCATTAGAAGATATATGTATAGATGGATTTAATTTTATAAAAAAAATTATAAACTAAATTTTAGTAATGATTCAATAAATGTATTCGAAATATATTCTTTATCATCTAAATATTTAAGAATATCTTTTCTTTTCCACATTGTAAAAAATAAATCAACAGAATATGTATTCTTTAATTTATCTTTAAATTCGAAATTTTTGTCAATATATTTTTCTACATCATTGTATTTTATTATTCCTTGTAATAATTCTGGTTTAAAACAATTAGATATTCGATTATATTTAATTATGTTTTTTGTACTCAGTAACGGACCAAATTCTCCCCATTTATTTTGTAATAAATCATCTTGATTAATATTATTCAATTTAAGTAAATCGACAAATGATATTTCTTTATTAATTTGCAAAAAATTATCAAGATATATATCTAATAAATTATTACTTTCAAATAAATTACTAAAATCTTGTTCTAGGTTAATATCTTCAATTAATTCATTAACTTTCATAAAAAATATTTTTTTTAATATATATTGATATTGTGATAAAAACATATTATCATTTTTTTCAGCTTTTACTGGATTTGTAGCAATATAATATTTATTATGAACTATTTCGTTATACTTTTTTAAATGTTCTATAAATGATAATGTAAGTGTAGGATGGTAATCAAAAGAATAAATTTTCTTATATTTAAAATCATATTTTTTTAAACTATAAATATCTAAATCAACATACCAACCACCTTTATGATATAATAAACAATTTCTAAAAAGATCTGAAAATCCAGCATAACTATTATCAAATTTATAAATAAGTTCTTTTGGTATTATTTCATTTGCATCCATTATAACAACATTATCAGGTAAGTTACTAATTTCTTCATAAGTATACAATAAATACAAATGATTGTTTCTTATAAATGATTCAACACAAGCTTTATGAAGAACTCCTAATTTATTTCCTACCCACAAACCATTAATAATTATATTTTCTGGATATTCAAATTTTATTTCCAAATTATCATTCGTATATTTCAAAATCCAATATTTTTGTAATTCAGTTAATTCAATATTATTTGCTACCAAGTTATTAAATATTTTCTTATTTGATTTTGCACAGCAACATATTGATTGAAAATCAGATTGAAAATCAGATTGAAAATCATATTGAAAATCAGATTCATAGCTTTTAAAATTCAATGGATTATGGTCTAAACTTATTAGATTATTGAATAAAGAAAATCTATTTTTATATTTTATAAATTTGTTATTTAAAATACAATCTATTACATATTTATCATTTTCATCTCTATAATTATCTCTATTAGTTATCGTATTATCTATATTCTTTAATTCTAAAAATAAACATTTTGTAAATACTTTTTTTGATGAATTTTTTAAATAATACTTATCAATAATTTCCCATCTTGGAACATTAACATAAAAAGCACCATGATTTTTAGAAAAAACTCTAAATTCATTATATCTTGAATCAATATTGATAAAATATTTATTTTCAAAATTAAATAAAGTTTTTCCACTAAACCATATTGATTGATTTTCTTCGCAATTATTGAGATCATATTTATTAATCATTTCAATTAAATTATCAGTAATCGCAAAAAAATCACAATCCCATTTTATAAAATTAAACTTGTTCACTTTATCAACACACCAATTATAATATGTTGCTAAACTTCTTTCTTCATATTTTTCATAATTTTTGGAATGCTCATTTCCTGACTGAAATACATCAACATCATAATTGTATAATAATAAATTATTAATTTTTTCAGAATTACATATTCTAATTACCTCATTGTAAGTATCATCAGAACTATTGTTATTTACAAAAATTATTTCTGTATTAAAATTTTCAGAATTAACAATTGGTTTCAAAGTATTAAGGACAAAATGTATATTTGATTCTTCATTTTTAGCTCTTATCATAAAAGAAAAACCTTTTTTTATTTTTTTATTATGAATACTTAATGATTCCTTTCCTATTGAATAACTCAAATCTAATTTATCTATTTTTATTATATCTACATTAAAATCTAATTTAGTTATTAAGTTATTCCATGTAGAATAATTATAATAATTCAATACTAAAATTTTGTTTTCAAATATACAACTATATATTTTATTATCATAATATATAATTTTACTATCTATATTTTCATAGCTTAAACCAAATGCCTTACATATTGAAATTTTATCATTAAAAATATATTTACCATAATTATATTCCATATTATAAACAGATGTATTCTTAGAAAAAAAATCATAAAATTGATTGACTTTAATAGACCAATCCCATGACTTTACAATAGCAATACGTCCATTTTTACCATATTCTACAATTGAATCTCTATTATTATATAATTTCAATAATGCATCTTCTAAATCTTTTTCATTGCGATTAATTATTATTCCACAACTATTATTTTGTATAGTATTATTTAATTCATTTACTATACCTACATCTGTTGATATCCAACATTTACCTGAACTAGATGCCTCTAAAATTTGATTTGGGGTTCCTTCCGCAATACTGAAACATACAATAATATCAATATTCTTTATATATTCTGGTATTTCATCATGAGTTAATTTAACATCAGTGTAAATATCTTGTGGTTTAAATATAAATTTGTCACTTAATTTATTTACAGTTTTTTTAATTAATTGAAAACCTTTATTTATTCCATGTCTTTCTGGATTACTATTACCAATCCAGCCAATAATTAATTTTTGTTTACTAAAAATATCATTTGTATATCCATTTCCCCAATTATAACAATTGAATTTTGATGAATCTACTCCATCATAACATGGATATGATAATAAATTATTATCAATATATACTTTTTCAAATTCATTTTTAGTAAATGGTGATCCATATAAATATCCATCTATTTTTTGAACAAAATAATCAAGTTTCTTTTTATATATTTTCTCTTCATCTTTATTCGTATTATTTATCCATTGAGAATAATCATATAGAGCTAAGAAGACTTTTGAATTTATGCTTTTATAATAGTCCAAAATTTTATAAATATCACTTCCATACCAAAAAAATAATACTATATCATACCTTATTTTTGGAAATTCACTTAATATTGTAGTATATAGTTCTGTATTAAAATCAAAATTGTTAGTATATTTTTTAATTATGGTAGTAATATTCCCAAAGCACCAACTATAATCGTCAATAACTAATAAAATAGTTTTTTTATAGTTTTTATTTGATATCATATTATTTATAATTAATATTTTTTTAATAAAAAATACATTAATTTAATTTTAAATTTGAAAACTTTACAATAAATAATCACCAATATTAAAATTATTATGCACAAAAAAGTACAGGAACCTTTGCATATATGATTCATAGTTCATTTTATCAAATATTATTATATGAATTTGAAAAAATGTCTAAACCTGTAGATAATTATTTAGTAGATATTCAAAGTAAATATAATAAAGAACTTTTAGTAAAATTTCCTAACATGATAATATGTAATTTAGAGGATAGTAATATTAGTGAAAAAAGAAAACATGAAATTTTGTTTAAAAAATTTAAATGGGAAATATAATATATTTTTATATATTATATTATATATAAATATGAATATAATTTCAACTAGATTAATTGTTGAAAATTGTTTAGTAAATCAAACGGGTAAATACAATTTACATGCAGAATTTTTTAAAAAATATAATACAAATATCGGAGAATATTATATTGGATATTCTAGTAGAAAATTATTTGATAAAAATAGAATTATTGGATATGATTGTCTAGAAGATGCATTTAAACTATGTAATTTTGAAGATTTATATATTATTTTTTCATCAAATGTTATTAAAAATTCAGAGTTTGATCATTTAAAAGATGAATATGATAATTTCTTAAAGACTAAATGTAATAAAATTTTGTTAATGTCATCAGGGTGCCAAACAACAAAAGAATCAGGAGTAGTTTTAAATGAGAATATAATTAATTTACTTAACAAATTTGATATAATTGTAACCAGAGGAGATTTTACTACAAAAATTTTATATGAAAATAATATAAGAACTCCTAAAATATATACCTTAGGTTGTCATACCTTGTTCTCTAGTATTATTAATAATAATAATACATTACCAAAATTAAATATTCTAAATTATTCAGATATAAAAAAATTACTAGTTGCTCCTACTTGTGACCTCTCATTGTCATCATATACCAACCAATGGTCTGATTGTATGGACACTTATAACATTTTAAAATATAATTTTAGAAATAATTCAGAAATTAATTTTAAAAAAACAATTTTAATTACTTCCGAAAAAATGCTTTACTCTATGTATTTGAATAAATTTAATGACTTAAATTATAATAATTTATTTAAAAATGTAGGTAATATAGATGATTATTTAGATAAATTTAAGAAAATAGATTATACTAAATTTGATGACTACAAAAGAAATAAAGAACATAACGAATTATTTGAGAGTGTTATAGATCAAAATAACAATATAATTTTACCAAGCACATTTACTGAATGGGACAATATTTTAAAAAGTAATGATTTTATAATTTCTACAAGAGTTCATACTTCATTGAAATCTATTTCCTTAAATTTACCTGTAATCACTTTAGCACATGATAGTAGAGTATTGGAATTATGTAAAAAAATGTGTATTCCATACATAGAAAATTTAGATAGTTTAGAAAATTGCGTTTTATCTTATAATAAACAAGTTGAAAAATTCAATGATAATATAAAAAAATACTATCACGATTATTTGAATTTTTTTATAGAAAATAAAATACCCATAAAAAATTTAAATAATATGTAGGTAGTATCAAATCTTTGTAAATTATTAATTATATTAAGAACTTTTATCTCTTATCATAATTTGTAAACTTTATAATAAATAACTAGTAATATCAAAATTGTTTGTACATACGATTCCATCAAAAGTTTCGTTTTTTGTATTATGCCTAAAAGATTTATCACATGTAACTTGATCATCGTGGACCCTATATAAAATAACTGGTTCATCCATATTTATAATAGTTCCACCTTTGTTTAGAATATCTTTCCATAATATAGCATCTTCAGCTATATTCTTACAATTTAATGGATAATTACCATATTCTAAAAATTTTTCTTTATTAAAAAAAACTGTTGGGTGATTCAACAACCAATTAATTTCTTTTTGTTTACCCTTAATAAATGATGGTCTTTCTTCATAATTATATCTTTTATAATTATCATCATTATCAATTAAAATAATATCTCCTCCTAATAATAATAAATTTGTTTTTTCGTGTTTTTTATAATAGTTAATCTGACAACTTATTCGATATTTTATCATTATATCGTCGCTATCCATTCGAGCAATATATTTACCATTACACAAATTTAAACCTACCGCCAATGCTGTTGATACTCCATAATTTTTATTCAAGTTATAATACTTAATATTCATTTTTTTTTTAAATTCTTCTATTAATTCTAGATTATCATTTTTATTTCCGTCTTCAATTATAACAACTTCAATATTTTTATATGTTTGTTCATAAATAGAATCTAAAGTTTTTCTAAAAAAATTTTTATTTGTATTGTAACAGGGTATTAATATTGATACCAAATCGTTATGGTAAATATTAAGAATTTTATATAAATTGTATCTATTTAAAGCTTTTAATATGTATGTAAAAATAGTGGCTTGTTTTTTCTTTGTTAATATATCTTCTTCTGTAAAATTTTGAAAGTAATTTATAAAATCATCATCACATTTACATAAATAACCTATATCCAAATTATATGTTTTAGCTAAATCAATATATGTATTACCGGTTGTATATATTGATGACATAAATGGAATACCACAAGCAACACCATCAATTATTGTTCTAGGTGCTCCTTCACATTTTGAACAAGTTAATACTAAATCAGTTTTGCACAAGTAATCATAAATTTCTTCTTGTGAATACATTTTTTTTGAAGCATCCAAAATAATAAAATTACATTTATAACTAAATTTTTTAATTAAAACATCATAAAACTCATAGTTCTTTACAATAGAGTGACTATACTTTGTATCGAAATTACCTATAATTAAAACATTTATTTTAGTGCCCCCATATAAAAACCAGTTGTTTTTATTTATATCTCTCTTTGATATTACATGTTCTCTATTAAAAAGGGATATTTCTGTAAGTAAATATATATCATCTTTATTAGTAATATTTTTTAAATTTAACTTTTGTTTTTCATTACCACAATATATTTTATTTTCAATTAATTTTAATGATTTTATGTGGGATTCAACTGTTTTATCCTCACTATAAAAAGTTGAATCCCACATATAATCACATATATGATAATTTACATTTTTATATAATAATGTTTTGAACCATTCAAGGCTCCAGTATTGATATGATAAAACATTTAAATTATTATTCTTATATTTATAATCTTCATACATCCAATGAACTACACATTCAATATTTAAATCTTTATATAAATTAATTAAAGCATTAACATTAAAATCAAGTGCCCAATAAAGCCTATCTATTAATATTACTATATCAATATTATCATAATTTTTATTATTATTATAAAAAATTTTTTCGTATATATCAATAAATAAATATTTAATATAAATATCAATTTTGCTCTCTAAAGATAATCCTTTATCAAAAATAAAATCTTTAAATTCAATTACTACAGCACTATATGATATATTTAAAAGTTTATATAAATTATTATCATATTTTAAATTAAATTGGTTTAAAATTTTTTGTAAAAATTCTTCATTTGTATTTATATTTGAATTAGAAGAATATCCTATTAATAAAAACATCTCAAAAAATGCCAGTAATTTATTTCTTTTAAAATTATTATTAATTATAATTGAATATCTGTAATTATTGTTTATTATACATTTATATTTTAACATAAAAAAATTGTTAAAATCATAATAACATTCTATTTTTTCAAATTTTTTAAATTCATAACTTAAATTTTGGTACTTACTCATATTATCCGTTAAACATTCTTTACTACAAATAATTTTTTTGTTAAAAGATATAGCTTCTAACATTGAATAACTACATCCCTCTGATTTACTGAATAAACAAAAATATTCTGCTTCTTTTAAACGGTCAATATATTTATCGGTAAAATCAAATAATTTTATATTATCTAATTTATTATCAGTTATATGTTTTTGTAACATATCAAAATAATCTTTATCATGAATATCTCCATATATTTCCAAAGTATTACTATTATCTAATTTACTAAATTCTTGAATTAATTCAAAATGACCTTTCATTTTATTGAAACTTCCACTTGAAATAAATAATCCTGGAATTTCTTGTTTATCATTTTTCATTTCAGGAAGTTGATTTTCAATAACATAACTATTATCAGGTATTAATATATTTTTCTCAAAATTGTCTTTTACAATATTACTAACATAGATATATGTATCAATAATATTGTGATTTTCTTTAATAATACATATTTGATTATCATTCCATAAATTACTATCAGTATGTACAATATAAATAAACTTTTGATTATCTGTTTTTTCAGTTATTTTAATAAAAGTATTCTGAAATAATACTATATTATAACTAAGGTCATTTTTATAATTCGATATATTATCAATTTCTTTAATATCACAACCTAATTTATTTTTCAAAATCATACTATGTTTATTAATATCCCAATTTTTATTTGTATCTTTTATGACTAATATTTTAGTATATTCTTCCATATCTATATTATTATAGAGATTTCTTTTGTCACTAGTTGATAAATCTTTGTTTTTACTATATATTTTTTTTAAATTAATTGTCTGGTAATTACCATCTAAAAATAAATTCAAATTTCCATTATACTTACTATTAATATTACTAATACCTTCAGTATTTTTAAAATGATTACATTTTTCATGTATATTATTTTTTGAATCCAAATTAATAGTACAATTATAAAATTCTTTGTTAATAGAGTTAAATGTTTCTCCTACAAAAGGTATTTCTGGATGATACAAATGGACTATCTTATTATCCAATTTTTTAACAGTATATTTATTGTTTAACACTATTACATCTAAACATCTGTCTTCATATCCATGACCATTAAATTCTTCATAACCACCAGTATCTAATAAAACTTTTTTATCAAATAATGTAATTCCTCCTGTTATACTAAATAGACCTTTAGGATTTTTATTTGGAATAATATTATTTTCAATGTATTCTGTTCTTTCATCTGAATTTGTATGAATTAGATTTCTATCATATGGTTTAACAATGTCATACTCTTTTGAACTTTTAATTAAATCTATTATATGATTCTCTTTCAACGGTATGTCAATATCATTAAACATTATTTTTGTACTATTACAAATATATTTCCATAGATTTCTGCAATATCCTAAATTAAAATTATATGGGTTTTTTACAAAAATATAATTAACATCATTATTAACAATTATATCATCAATAAAATTATCATGTTCTTTTTCTGTATGTACTAGACATAACTGAACTTTTAAATTTCCTTTTTTTATCATTTTTAAGTATTCATTAAAAGTATATTTAAAATTATATTCTGATTCTTTATTTAAATTTTTTATTGAAAATGGTATTACAATTGATAATTCAAAAGTATTATTATTCAAATATTCAATATTATCAAGGTATTCAAATCTATTTTCTAATTTTTGATTAATAATTAAATTATATTTATATTTATAATAATGAATTTCTAGTAAATCATTACTTTTTAATTCTATTTTGAATTCATTGTTAATTACTATTTTTTCATCATTTTTACTAATTATTTTATATATTATTTTATTATCTTTATTCAATAAATCTTTAATTCTACTATTTTTAGATAAACTATCTATACTTACTTTTTTATGATTAAAATTATTAAAACTCTTAATTGCTCCAACTAATTGTATCCATGATAAGTAATGTAAATCATTACCATGTTTTTTTAAATTATCATTTAATCTACAATCTGGAAAATTTAATCTGTCACCCTTAACATGATATCCTTCAAAAAAATAATTTGGATTATTTATATTTTCTTTTACTTCAATAATATTATGAGTCGTCTTTATTACTTCCATACCATTTATTAATTGATCATTTTCTCTTTTATAATTACAATCAATACCTATAATATTAATGTTGTAAAAATTACAAATTAACATTAATCTAACAGAATCACTTCCTGTTGTAACTAATGATTCATCAGAAAATGTTATATCAATATCTTTCAATTCTGAGCTGAATACAATTAATTCATTATCTTTATATCCTGGATAAAATTTCAAAAATATATCATCTAAATAATATAATTCATGTTTTTTATTATCTACCATTTCTTTTATTTTTTTAATATTTGACTCTGTTACAACAACATCTAAACTAACATAAATATTTGAATACCAATTTATTTTTTCACTATATCTATAAAAATTATTCATGGTTAATGTAGTTTTATAACTGTTAAACCTAAAATTTTTTGCTGATGGACCGTTTCCAATTACCAAAACACTATTATTTTTTGTTTTTTCATTTATTACTTTTTTTATCTTATTAAATAAATTAACATTAATACTAATGTTATTTATATTTTTATTAATCAAATAATAGCCTATATTACATAAATATTTATTGTTAATAAATTTTTTATTATTATAGAAATTATTTATTAAAACTTTTAATTGTTTATTAACTTCATCTTGTGTAAATACCTTGTTAAGCACTAATTTTTTTAGATTTTTATTCTCTTCAAGAAGAAGATTTAAATTTAGATTTTCCAACAGACAATAAATATTTACTTTTAATACTAGATTATAGTTATCAAATTTATCTTTTAATGATTCATATTCATTTACCAAATTTTTATAACAATTATTTGCATTTTTATTATTAAAAACTATATCTCCTATAACCATCATATTTAAATCTACTCCATTAATTTTCCTTTGAAAATCGTTCGACAGCATATTACAAACTTTTTTTGAATGATATCTACATTGAAATGCAATAACTATCTCACTAAATGAACTCCACGATGAACCATAAAATTCATTACATTTTGATAAAAGTATAATATCTGCTAATGCATATTCTATCTGAGAAGAACTTCTATCAAAAACATTTCTTTCTAATATCTTTATTTTATCACTACCATAAAATTTTATTAATTTATCATAATTACTTTTCATATCAGTTGCTATAAAAAATTTTTTACTTGGATCTTTTTCTAAAATGATTTTAATTTGGTTTGCAAAATAATTTATATGCGATCTTTCTCTATTTTCAAACATTAATTTTGTTTCTTTTTCAGTCCAATTTTTGTAATTGTCATATGAACTATTACAATACTCTCTACCTCCTTCCATTCTTATATGCATCCCAATTAAATTAGTTGTTTCTAATGAATTTATCAAATAGTTAACTCTACCAGAAAACTTTATTACTTTAAAAAAATAATTATAATTTGTATATGAATATTTTGAATTGATTATACAATTTGATTTCACAAAAACTTCTTTATATTTATCAAAATCAATAAATTCATCTTTTTTACCATTCATTTCAGTTTCTATGTAATTGTAAATCTTATAATTATTATCCAAAAGATTATTTATGTAAACTTCTTCATTAACTATAAACCCAATATCATCTATATTACTGATTAAACTATGAATGCTACAATTACAGTGATTATCTTCAACCCAATTGATTATTAAATTTAATCCTAATGACTTACATATACTATAACATGATGCTAATGCTCTTAATCTATTTCCTAAACCATAAACTGGTCTAATAATTAAATTTTTTTTTAAAATACATGTTGACTGGTTTTTTGTCAGTATTAGTCTATTAGGTTTATTAAAAATTAATATATTATTATTATTAACAGTAGGATCAACAGAAATTTTATCGTTATTATAATCGTTATTTTTGTCTATATTATCAGTTGATTTTGGGATAATAATCCTTTTCTTTAATAAAAGCTTTTTAGACATATATAAAACTTTAGAATAAAATTATATATATGACATACAATTAATATAGGAATAATCTATCATAAAAATTCAAATACATATAAATCATGTATACAATCATCGTAACTAGAATTGTAAAAAAAATTATATTATAATTTGGACAAATTAATTTTTCTACCTTTCTATTCTCACACTTGAATAACAAATTTTTTGTTTCCATTAAATTATCTTTATTTCCAGTAAATTTTTTCTTTAACTTATTGATCTCTATAATTTGATCTTCGATTTCCTCTTTTAATTTTATGATAATCATACTTTTTTCTTGTTCTGTTAACTTCAATTTTGTAATTTCTGCTATTATATCATCATTTTTCTTTCTTATATTTTCTATTTCTTTTTTATTTAATTCATCAATTTCTTTTTTCTCTGAAATTATATCTTTTTCTTCTTGTTCTTCTTCGTCATCTAGAATCTTATCTATTTTTTCAGATAACATATTTTTTTTATTTCTAATTTCATTATCTAGTGCTAATAACTTCTTACTTTTATCTGAATTTTTATCAATACTATTTTTTATTTCTTTATCATCAATATTATTTACCTTATTTTTTTTTAATTCATTTAGTAATTTTTCATCATTATTTAACTTTTCTAAGCTTCTTTTTAATAATAGTATTCTATCATATTTTTTAATTTTATTTTTTATATCATTCATTTTCATTATAATATCACCATTACTACTTTCTGATTTTTTGCAATATAAATATTTATGATGATTATCTAAAGATTTAAATTTATCCTTGTTTTTACACCAACAACTATTACATGGATTCTTTTTTAGTATATCTCTCTTTTCAAGATTTACTCTTTTATATATATTTGGAGATTCACCTACACAATATCTATCCTTATATGTATGATGTGAAAATCCTTCAATCAATTTATCATTAAAATAATTTCCAAAACAATCATATTTTTCCATATATAATTTCATAGATAAAAATTTTATCAAAATGTAAATATTTTTATCTTGTTATTTTTTTAAGAACAATAATAATAATCAGCAATATTTGAAAAACTAAACAAAATCTTATGTAATTTGAGTAATCAGTTGGACATATTTTTTCCCTGCATTTATTTTCATTTTCATTGACCAATTTTTGAACTTCTTCTGATTTTTCCTTTATTTCTTTTTCTTTCCCTGAAATTTCTTTCCTTATTTCAAAAATTAATATTTCAAGATTCTCTATTTCTTCTCTAATTTTATTTGACTTCATTTTTCTTTCTTTTAATTTATTAGAAATTTTTCTTTTAATAGCATCTGTTTCTGTATCAGTAATATTAAACTCTTTCTTTATTTTTTCTATCTTATCTTGAAATTTCAACCTAAAATCATTAAATTTTTTTCTTAAATTTTTACTTATTAATTTTTTAATTTCTAATTCTTCTTCTTTAAATTCAAAATTTAACATTAAGTCTTCAATTATAATTTTTGATTTTTCTAAATCACTTATCTTTAATTTTAACTCACTAACTTCGTCTACATCTTTAATTTTTGAATCTTTTGTCAATGTATTTATTTTTTCATTACCAATTTTATTGTCCATATCTTCCAATTCCTTTTTTAATCTTTTATGCTTTTTATTAAATTCTTCTATGTCTTTAACCTTAATCAATTTCAAGAATTTATTTATTTTTTTTTGACTATTTTTTATACTTTTATTATACATCAATTGATCATCACATAGTTTATCACATTTTTTATCACATCCACAATCAGTGCAATTATATGGTACTTTACATTCTTTACATTCTGTAAAATCTTCAATTAATGATCCATAGGTATTATAAGTTATATTCATATATAGAAACATTTAGATAAAATGTTTCTATAAATTGATCTCAAACTTTCTTTCTATTCTCTTAAAAAAAAGTAATGGCATACTAATGTTACAATATTTAATATTACAAATAAAACAAATGTATTATAATTATCAGGTGGGCAATTAATTGTATTATTTTCATACTCACACTCTTTTCTTACTGTTAATCCACTATTCATTCTATTGTTTATATTATACATCAAAAAATTTAAATTATTTACCTCATTTTTTTTACTCTCTAATATTTTTTCTTTTTTCTCTTTTTCTTCATTTAGCTCCCTTAAAATAGCACTTTCTTTATGAAAAATATTCTTTAATTTATTTTCAGCACTGAATATCTTTTTATCCATAAAATTATTTGTTTTATTTGATGAACTATTTTTTATTAAAAAGTCTATTTTTTTATCGTATTCAGTTTCCAAATCTTTAAACATACTATTTATTTCTTTCTTTTTAACTTCAAACTTATCTGAATAATATTGCTTATCTACACTTTTTTCTTTTTTACCAATTGTTGTGTTTAAATAACTATTGTATATCTCTCTTTTCCTTTGTAGCATTACTTCATCTTTTTTATATTCCTTGATATTGGTGTTTACAAAATTAGATAATTTTTTTTCTTTGTTAATTTTATCACTAATCATTGGTACTTTTAAACATGATTCTTTAGTTATTTCCATTATAAACTAAAATAGAAAAAATTTTATCCTATTTCTATACTTTGATCCAAATTATTAATTTCAAATAACTTCTTATTTATACCATAAAATAATCTTAAATAATATTCCTTCTTTTCTACTGGCTTTGATAAGCTAATCTCATTATTTTCATCGATCATAAAAGAAGGATACAATCCTGTATCTATCTTTGACTCGTTATGATACAAAATATCATTACTCCAATTTTCTTTATATGGATGGGAATATTTATGTAAAATTACACCTTCTGAATTATTATCATTATTTGGACATCTTAACAAAAATTCTACTGATTCAATATCAATAGTTTCACCATAAATGTTTGTTGGAATTTCAATTAAATTACTATCTGGTAAATAAATTAGTAAATCATCATTAGAAACAAATTTATATGATTCTGTTTCTTTCAAATCATTAAATGCATTTTTTAATAAATTTATATTTTGATTTATTATTGACGAAAATAACATATTGTATCTCGATCTTTTTTCATTAATACTTTCATAGTTTTCATCTCCTATTTCAATCCTAATATTATTACAGTAAATTTTCTTATAAGATTCGTTAAATAATTTTTCGTTATTTTCTTTTAATTGATTTTTATAATCTTCTTCATAATCTAAATTTATTTTTTTTGATAATAAATTTTTGTCAATACACTTTTTATTTATTTTAAACAAGCTTTTGATATCTTCAGAAATGTCTTTTGATTCATTGTAATTTTCATTAACTACTATTTCTAAAGTATCATTGTTTACACTCACGTTTTTTAGAAAAATTTCAATATCATTATACTCTATTAATTTTTTACTACTTTTTTCTCTTTTTTTATTTACTTCTTCTAACTTTAGCTTCTCAATATCTAAACTTATGAATGTATTTTTAGTAAAAACTTCATCACTTACATTAAATTTTATTTCAAGTGTTAAAACATTTGGTATGCTTTTATTTAACATTAGAATGAAATATCTTGAAAACTTTAAATAACTTTATAATAAATTGAATAAAAAAAAGATATTGGAACCTTATTTATTTCAAAAAATAAATTTTCACCCTGTAAAAAGTATAAGTTAATTTTTATCAATTTTCATTCAAATTATCAGGACTTTTTTTCTACAATTCTTATAATGGCAAGACAACATTACAATGATCCTACAAGCGGTCCATGGCAAAACTATGAGATTGTTTTAGATAATAATACTAATAATATATTATTCGAGGTAGATATAAGTAATAACGTAATTATAAACACTGTTAGTCTTCTTGAACCTAAATTTTTCTCTATGGGACTTCTAAGTGACAAATTTTTTGTTGACTCTAGTGGTAATGTAAGAATTCATGGTAACTTAGAAGTAACTGGTACAACTGCAGAATTTAAAAATGAGATATCTGTATTTCATGATAGAATTGTTGAATTAGGCAGAGATGCATCTAACGTAGATTTTACAAGTGATTTTGATGCTGGATTTATTTTTAATAGAGGAACTAATTTAGTTAATACTTGTTTGATTTGGGATGAAAGTCATAATGCATTTACATTTGGTGAAACACCATTAGACGCTAATGATTTTACATCTCTTAATCAACTTAATGTAAATCCAATTAGGTATGCTGAATTTGCACTAACTGAAACTAGAATCAATAATAAATTAGGAATTATAGCAAAAGATACAGATATTAACACTAAAGTTCAATTAGGAGCTGCTCTTATAAATGATAATAATTATTCATATGATATGAGTGCTTTAAGTATTGTTCATGAAAATAGTACATCAAGAATAAAACTTAATGACCCAAAAGATGTACTATATTTACTTAGATATGGAACAGGAGGAGAATCTTATGATGCAAAGGCTAAATTTGCTATATCAAGATATGAAAACAATCTGACATATTCAAGGACTAGACTTGATATTGATCTAGCACATAATGCTTTTGACGATAATAATGTAATGACATTATTAAGTAGCAAACATGTTGGTATAGCTAATGTCAATCCTAAATATTCTCTTGATGTTAATGGAAATGTAAACGTTGATTTAGAAGAAAACACTTATTATTTTAGATACATTCTTATTAGAAATAAAACTGAAGCTATTGAAGGAATAGATTTTTCTATTAATTTATCAGAGCTACAATGTTGGGTTGATAACAGTAATGTTTGTCAAGCCACTAATGTATCCTCTTCTTATGTATCAGAATCTAATTCTCAATTTTCAATAACACAAGGAGCTTCTACAAATACTCCTGCATCAATACTAATTAATAATTCAATAGATGATTTCATTCTTTCTCAAAATAATAACTCTCATCACATATTAATTGATTTACAACATGAATATGATTTTGTATCATTACAAGCTGTTATAATTTATAATTCAGGAACAGGAGAATACAATGCTAATAAATTTAAAGGACTTAGACTTGAATTTTTAGACCAAAATCAACAATTAACATCATTTATTGATAGTGAATTAGAAACATCTCCTATATATAAATATAAGGGTCCTTCTTATTCTTCATATCCAATTGATAATACCGTACAAAGTTTTAGTTCATCAAATATCATTTTTGATTTACCTAGTAACATGAAAATATATGATTTCGACTCTGATGTTTCTGCTAATCAATTCAGAGGCGATGTTGATAAAATTTTACGACTAACAAAAGGTAAAATCACTATGGGTACTGGTAATCAAAGAAGTAATATTTTTATTGGATTAAAATCTGGTGAAAATGCAAAAGAATCAAACCATGACGGTATTTGGTATAATACTGGAGTTGGTTATAATTCATTATCATCTATCTATGATGGTGATAAAAATACTGCTTATGGAGCTAAATCTTTGAAAGATCTAAGTAGCGGAAATCTAAATACAGCAGTTGGCTTTGAATCTTCACAATTTTTAGATAATGGATCTTTTAATACTTCTATTGGTGGATATTCTCTTCTAAAAAATGTTAGTGGAAATAATAATGTTGCAGTTGGATATCAATCATTATATACTAATGAATCAGATGATAACACAGCAGTAGGCTGGAAATCAAGTTACTCTAATTTAACTGGAACTAATAATGTTACAGTAGGTAAAGAATCATTATTTTCAAATATTTTGGGAACTGAAAATATATCTATTGGTAATTATTCTTTACATACTAATGATAGCTCTAGAAATATAGCTATCGGACATAATTCATTACATGATAATATAATTAGCGATAATATAGCAATAGGTTATGAATCTTCTTATAAAAATGTTAGTGGTGACAACAATATTTCTATTGGTCAGCAATCAAGTTATTCAAATTTGAATAGTACAGAAAATATTTCTATTGGTACTAGAGCATTATATTTTAATGATGCATCATTTAATATTGCTATTGGCCATAATGCAGGATATTTTACTAATGCTCATGAAAATATAGCAATTGGTTGGAAATCAAATTATTCAAACGTTTTTGGTACCCATAATGTTGCAGTCGGTAATAGAGCTTTATTTAATAATGATAATTCTTATAATGTTGCAGTCGGTTTTCAATCTTTATTCAATACTAGAGAAGAAAAAAATACAGCACTTGGATTTAGAGCTGGTTTTATTAATGTAAGTGGAACTAATAATACAGCATTAGGCTATGAAGCATTAAGACAAAATATAAACGGAATTCAGAATGTTGCAGTTGGTTCAAATGCTGTTTATGATAATGAATCTTCTTTTAATACCGGTGTTGGTTTTGAAGCTATGCAATCTAACAGAGATGGATCTTCAAACTTAGCTTTAGGTCATAGGGCTCTTAAATATTCAATCAACGGTGAATTTAATGTTGCTGTAGGTGCAGAATCATTATTAAATTCTGATACATCTAGAAACACTGCTGTTGGTTTTAGATCATTAAGAACTAATTTATCAAGCGATAATACTGCAGTAGGATTCAAGTCTTCTCATATGAACAAGTATGGTACTAATAATGTCGCTATTGGCATTGAATCTCTTCATTCTAATATTGATTCTAGTTTTAATTTAGCAATTGGCTCTCAATCATTATACAATAATTTAGCATCTGATAATACTGCAATTGGATATAAATCAAGTTATTCTAATACAATAGGTAAAAACAATATAAACATTGGAAAATTTTCATCTTACCTTAATAATGAAGGAAATGGAATTATTGCTATTGGTAACGAAGCTTTATATTCTAATGATTCTTCATTTAATATTGCAATAGGTCATCAATCCTTATTCAGCTCAAATTCAACTAATAACGTATCAATAGGTTATAAATCTATGTTTTCAAATCAAAATGGAACTGATAATATTTCACTTGGTAATTATTCATTATATAGCAATAATGGATCAAGAAATACAGGTATAGGTTATCAAGCTCTTTATAACACCAATTCATTAAATAATACTTCTCTTGGTTGGGAAGCAGGATATAATAATACAACTGGAATGTCTAATACTATAATAGGCTCTTCTTCAGATGTTTCTGATAATGATACTATAAGTAGAAGCACTATTGTTGGTTTCAATTCTCAAGCCAATTCAAATAACGTTATAATATTGGGAAGTAATTCACATGTTTCAAATACATCTACTAACACTATTCTAATTGGTAATGATGTATTTACAGATTTTTCTAATGCAATCATTTTAGGTAATAAAAGTCTTGATTACAAAGTAGGAATTAATACTAATACACCATTAAATAGTTTAGATGTAAGTAATAATGTAGCAATTGGACAAAATTATGCTGGAACTTATCATGCTCCTGTTAATGGAGCTTTAATTGAAGGAAGTGTTGGTATTGGTACTATAACTCCTCAAAATAAACTTGACGTTGAAGGAAATGTAGTCATTGGTTCTTCTTATTCTGGAGATAAAGTAGCACCTACAGATGGAATGTTAGTTGAAGGGACAGTAGGTATTGGAACTTTTCAACCAAAAAGTAAATTAGATGTAGAAGGAAACGTTACTATTGGATCAACTTATTCTGGAACTTTTATTGCATCAACTAATGGTTTATTAGTTGAAGGGAAAGTAGGAATAGGTACACAAGTAATTACTACTACTAACAAAGTTGACATTACTGGTAGTGTAATGATTGGTGATTCTAATTATTCAGGATCTCAGAATGCCCCTACAGATGGTTTAGTTGTAAAAGGTCAAACTGCAATTGGTAATTATACTCCTGATCCTTTGGCAAAACTAGACGTTAGTGGAAGTGTATGGGGAGCATACAATACCGATACAACAAGTTATTTTGGAAGATCAGCTATTGGGTATACAGGATTTTCAAATAATGCATCATTTTCACACATAATTAAAAATGACATATATAATTATGCTTTAAGACAAACCAATTTAGGTGAAACTATTATTAATGCTTCTTCAAATACTTATATTTCATTTAGAATTAATGATGTACCTGTAATCAGAATTGATCCAACTGGAAAATTAGGAATTAATAACTTTACTCCTGCTAACTATTTAGATGTTAGTGGTAGTGTTGCAATAGGTGATACATATGGAGGTTTATATCAAGCTCCAGAAAGTGGATTAATAGTTGAAGGTAAAGTAGGAATTGGAACAATAAATCCATCCAGTAAATTAGATGTTACCGGTAATGTTACAATTGGTTCTTCATACTCAGGATTAAGAGATGCTCCAAGTGATGGTTTAATTGTTGAAGGTAAGGTAGCTATTGGTAGTTTTACATCTGTTAACAAACTTGATGTTTCAGGTGGAGTAGCTATTGGATCTAGTTATGGAGGTAAAAAAAGTTCTCCTAATGAAGGATTAATTGTTGAAGGAGCTGTTGGTATTGGAGTAAATGTACCTAAAAATAAAATGGATATTTCAGGAAATGTAGTAATAGGTTCTTCTTATTCAGGTAATGAAGTTGCACCACAAGAAGGTTTATTGGTTGAAGGTGTAGTTGGTATTGGAACTAATGACCCAAAAAATAAAGTTGATATATTAGGAAACACAGTAATTGGTATTAATTATGCAGGTAGTAATAATGCTCCAACTAGTGGTTTGTTAGTAGAAGGTGTTGTTGGACTGGGTACAGTAACACCTCAAAATAAATTAGATGTAACAGGAGCAGCTATTATTGGTTCTAATTATTCAGGAACTTACACATCACCTACAGATGGTCTTTTAGTAGAAGGGGTTGTAGGAGTTGGAACTACAATACCTCAAAGTAAATTTGATATATCAGGAAATCTTACAGTAGGAGATACTTATGCAGGAATTTCTACTGCTCCTACAAGTGGATTATTAGTAGAAGGTCAAGTTGGTATTGGTAATAGAGTACCAGATATAAATTCAATGTTAGATGTTAGCGGAACAATATATGGTGGATATAATAAAGATATTACAAGTTATTTTGGTAGAGCTGCTATAGGTTTTAATGGATTTGATTCTGATTCCGCAACATTTGCTCATTTAGATAAAAATAATGCTACTGATTATGCATTATTACAAACATCTTCAGGTGATGTTTTAATAAATGCTCCTCAAAATCAAATTATTACAATTCGAATTAATGATACAGAGCAAATTAGATTAACTACTGATGCAAAACTAGGAATTGGAACATCAACTCCACAGAGTAAAGTAGATGTAGAAGGTAATATGGTAATTGGTTCAACATACTCAGGAACAACAGCTGCTCCAAGTGAAGGTTTACTCGTTGAAGGAACTGTAGGTATTGGTACAACAACACCACAAAGTAAAGTAGATGTAGAAGGAAATATGGTTATCGGATCAACTTATTCTGGAACTACTACTGCTCCAGCTGAAGGTCTATTGGTAGAAGGTACAGTAGGTATTGGAACAACAACACCACAAAGTAAAGTCGATATTGAAGGAAATATAACAATTGGTTCTGGTTATTCTGGTACTAATGCAGCTCCAACTGGAGGTATGCTCGTTGAGGGTGCAGTAGGTATTGGAACAAATGATCCAAAAAATAAAGTAGATATATTTGGAAATACTGTAATTGGATCTTCATATGCTGGTGTTAACACTGCTCCTAGTGATGGATTACTTGTTGAAGGTGTTGTTGGTATTGGTACAGTAACACCACAAAGCAAATTAGATGTAGAAGGAAATGTGACAATAGGATCTAATTATTCAGGAACAAATGCTGCTTCTACTAATGGTTTGATAGTCGAAGGTAATGTTGGCATTGGCACTACATTAGCATTATCAAAATTAGATGTTAGAGGTTCTATTAGAGGTAATTATGATACAGATACTACAAGTTATCTTGGAAGGGCTGCTATTGGATATAATCAAAATGATTCTGATTCTGCTACATTTGCTCATCTTGATAAAAACAATGATACAGACTATTCTCTTATGCAAACTGCCTCTGGTGATACATTATTAAATGCACCTACTAATCAAATTATTACATTAAGAATAAATGATACTGAACACATAAGATTGACACCTACTGGAACACTAGGAATAGGAACAAGTACTCCTCAAAGTAAAGTTGATGTTGAAGGTAATATGGTAATTGGTTCTACTTACTCTGGAACTACAGCTGCACCATCAGATGGCTTACTAGTTGAAGGGACAGTTGGTATTGGAACTACAACACCACAAAGTAAGGTTGACATTGAAGGTAATGTAACAATTGGTTCTTCATATTCAGGAACTAATTCAGCACCAACTAATGGCTTATTAGTAGAAGGTATAGTTGGTATTGGTAATAATATTCCAGATGGAAATGCTATGTTAGATGTAAGTGGTACCATATATGCAGGATATAATAAGGATATTACAAGTTATTTAGGAAGAGCTGCAATAGGCTATAACTCATCAGATTCAGATTCTGCATCATTTGCACATTTAGACAAAAATACTGGAACTGACTATTCATTAATGCAAACATCAAGTGGTGATACGTTATTAAATGCTCCATCAAATCAAATTATAACAATGAGAATAAATGATACAGAATACTTAAGATTAAATCATACAGGTAGATTCGGTATTAGTACAACATCTCCTCAAAGTAATCTTGATATTGGCGGTAATTTAACAATAGGTAATAATTATGCAAGTACATACTCTGCTCCTACAAGTGGTTTATTAGTAGAAGGTAAAATTGGTGTCGGCACTCCAACACCACAAAGTAAAGTAGACATCAATGGTAATCTTACAATTGGAACATCATATTCAGGTAGTAATAGCGCTCCAACTAATGGAATAATAGTAGAAGGACAAGTAGGAATTGGGAATATTATTCCTGATTTAAATGCAATGCTTGATGTAAGTGGAACTATATATGGTGGATATAATAAAGATATTACAAGTTACTTGGGAAGAGCAGCAATAGGTTACAATACATCAGATTCAGATTCTGCATCATTTTCACACTTAGACAAAAATACTGGAACAGATTATTCATTGATGCAAACTTCAAGTGGTGATACATTATTAAATGCTCCATCAAATCAAATTATTACAATGAGAATAAATGATACTGAATATTTAAGATTAAATCATACAGGTAAGTTTGGTATTGGTACAACATCACCACAAAGTAATTTAGATATTGGTGGCAATTTAACAATTGGTAATGATTATGCAAGCACATATTCTGCACCTACAAGTGGATTACTAGTTGAAGGACAAATTGGTGTTGGAACACATTCTCCAGTAAGTAAAGTTGATATTTCAGGTGGAGTGACAATTGGTGAAACTTATTCAGGAACAAATCAAGCACCTAACAATGGATTAATTGTTGAAGGACATGTAGGTTTAGGTACTAATTCACCTTTAGGTATACTTACAGTAGATGATACTACAAGAATTGATATTAATACTTCTGATACTACAAATGGTATTTCAATAGGTACTAAATATTCTGGAGTTCCAATTAAAATTGGTAATACTTTATCAGAAGTAACAATTAATGATAATTTGGTTGTAACTGGAAGATTAACAGTAAATGGTGAAACTACAACTGTAAGAACAACAAATATGGATGTAAGTGACTCTATAATTTCATTATCAGATGGAACAGAAACTGCTATTAATGATGCAGGTATTTTGATTGATAGAGGAACTTCAGGAGATAATAAATTTATAGGTTGGAGAGAAAATATACAAAAATTTATTGTTGGTTCGACTACTGTAAATTCTGATGTATCAGGTAATATAGCAGTAACAAGAGGATTATTGGAATCAGATATAGAAGGTATTATTGGTGATGGTGTACAATTTCCTGGACATTTTACTACTCTAACAAATAGTTATAATACAACATTAGGTGAAACTTATTTTAAAAGAAATGGTGATGTATCTAGAAATAATCTTGTAGTAGAAGGAAGTATCGGCATTGGAACTCTAATTCCATACAATAAACTTGATATCTCTGGAGCTGCAGTTATTGGTACTGGATATACAAATACAGTAACAGCACCTAGTAATTCATTATTAGTTCAAAATAGAATTGGTATTGCAAATATTGATCCTAAGAACGAACTTGATATATATGGAAGTGCAGTTATTGGTAAATCATACTCTAGTACAAATACTGCACCAAATGATGGTTTGTTGGTAGAGGGAAAAGTTGGTATTGGTACTGTTACTCCACAAAGTAAGGTTGACATAGAAGGTAACGTTACAATTGGGTCTTCATATTCAGGAAGTAATATAGCTCCTACTAATGGATTAATAGTTGAGGGACAAGTGGGAATTGGAAATACAATTCCTGATCTAAATGCAATGCTTGATGTAAGTGGAACTATATATGGTGGATATAATAAAGATATTACAAGTTACTTGGGAAGAGCAGCAATAGGTTATAATACATCAGATTCAGACTCAGCTACTTTTTCACACTTAGATAAAAACACTGGAACTGACTATTCATTAATGCAAACATCAAGTGGTGATACATTATTAAATGCTCCATCAAATCAAATTATTACAATGAGAATAAATGATACCGAATATTTAAGATTAAATCATACTGGTAAGTTTGGTATTGGTACAACTTCACCTCAAAGTAATTTAGATATTGGAGGTAATTTAACAATAGGTAATAACTATGCAAGCACTCATTCTGCACCTACAAGTGGTTTACTAGTAGAGGGAAAATTTGGTTTAGGAGAACATGATCCACAAAGTAAGTTAGATATTTCAGGTGGAGTAACAATTGGTGATAATTATTCAGGAAGTAATACAGCACCTACTAGCGGACTTTTAGTTGAAGGAAAAGTAGGTATAGGAACTACAAATCCAATGAGTAAACTTGATGTTGAAGGAGGAGTATCAATAGGTGCAGAATATTCAGGAAGTTATGCAGCACCTACAGATGGTATGATAGTCAAAGGAAATGTTGGTATAAATATTGTACAACCTACAGCAAATTTAACAGTTGAAGGTACAATAAATTATACAAAATTAGGAACTGAATATTTACAATTCAGAAATGAGACTGAAGGATCAGCAGCTCATAGATCAGTTATACAAATACCAACAGGATTAAAATTTAATATTAAATCAGATCTTTTTAATTTAAATGACTCTGGTAATCTTGGTTTAGGTGTTTCTACTGCTGCTAACAAACTAGATGTTAATGGAGGAGTAGCAATCGGTGGTTCATATTCAGGTCTATCAACTGCTCCTACTAATGGTTTAATTATTGAAGGTGATGTAGGGATTGGCACAGATCAACCAAATGGTACTCTTGTAACAACAGGCACTAAAAAAATATCATTACAAACATCGGATACAAATATAGGTATAGAAATAGGTACTTCTAATATTGGCGTGCCAATTAAAATTGGTAATACAACTTCAGAAGTAACTGTTAATGATAATCTTACAGTTATCGGTAACTTAACAATTGATGGAACTATAAGTACTTTTAACTCTACAACATTTACGATTGATGATCCTGTTTTAACTCTTGGTGGAGATTCAGACTTGGTAAATAATGATCTAAAAGATAGAGGTATAGAATTTAGATATTACGATAACACATCTAAACTAGGTTTTATAGGATATGATAATGCATTAGGAAAATTTACACTTCTAACAGATGCAACAAATACAGGTGAAGTATTTACAGGAACTAAAGGAAATTTAATTGCTGATTTAACAGGAAATGCAGATACTGCAACTACATTAATAGATAGAGCTACAACAACAAATACAAACTTAGCTGGTGAAGTTAGTATTCCTGATAGCTTAACATTCGGAGGAACACTTATCTCTGCAACAGCAACCGAAATAAATCAACTAGAAGATATTAGAGACAATGTTCAAGATCAAATTGATTTATGTGCTAAGATATTAAACCCTGTTTTTGATGGAAAAATGAGAATTAATGTTACCAGAAATATGCTTAATAACGTTGATTTGAGTGGTAATGCTGTAATTGGTCTTACTTATCCTGGTTTTTTTGAAGCACCTGCAGGAGGTCTTTTAGTTGAAGGTAATGTTGGAATTGGAACTACAGCTCCTAATTCCAAGCTTGATGTTAATGGATCAATTAGAGGTGCATATGATACTGATACAACTAATTATTTTGGAAGGGCCGCAGTAGGGTTTAATAGTTCTGATTCAGATTTTGCAAGTTTTGCACATCTTGATAAAAACGATGGAACTAATTATTCATTGATGCAATCTAGCGCTGGTGAAACATTTATTAACGCATCAACTGATCAAATAATAACATTTAGAATTAATGATTCTGAAAAAGTTAGATTAGCAACTGATGGTAATTTTGGAATAGGAACAAGTTCTCCACAAAATAAACTTGATGTAATGGGATCTACAGTAATTGGAACTGGATATGCTGGTGTAAGCACTGCTCCTACAAATAGTTTATTAGTTGAGGGTAAGTTAGGAATTGGTGTTATATCTCCACAGAGTAAAGTTGATATTAATGGAAATCTAACAATAGGATCTACATATTCAGGTATTAATTCTGCACCAACTAATGGTTTAATTATTGAAGGAAAAGTTGGTATTGGAACTAATAGTCCAAATAGTAATTCATCATTAGATGTCAACGGAAGTATAAGAGGAGCTTATGGTCAGGACATATCAAGTTATTTTGGAAATGCAGCAATTGGTTATGATGGAGCAACTACAAATTTAGCAATATTTTCACATATTGATAAAATGACTTCTACTGACTTCGCTATTTCACAAAATGCTCAAGGATTAACTTCTATCAATTCATCAACTGGTCAAGATATATTATTCAAGATTAATAATTCTGAAATGATGAAAGTCACAAGTGATGGTAAATTAGGAATAGGTACCCCAATTCCAAAAAGTAAATTGGATGTTGAAGGTGGAGTGACAATAGGAGCATCATACTCAGGATCAAATGCATCTCCACTAAATGGTTTATTAGTTGAAGGTAATGTGGGCATAGGAACATTCCAACCAGATAGTTCTACAGCATTAGATGTTATTGGATCAATTAGAGGTAATTATGATACTGATACAACAAGTTTTTTTGGTAGATCAGCGATAGGATATAATGGAACAGATTCTGATGTAGCTACTTTTTCACACATAGATATGAATTCAAGTACTAACTTTGGATTTGCCCAAACATCTGATGGAAGTGTAATAATAAATACTCCAACAGATAAAAATATAACATTTAGAGTTAATGATGTAGAAAATATCAGAATTACACCTGAAGGAAAACTTGGAATTGGTACTAATAATCCAAAAAGTAAGTTGGATATTGAAGGTGGTGTAACAATTGGCCAAAACTATTCTGGAACTAATGAAGCTCCTACAGATGGTTTAATTGTAGAAGGTAATGTAGGAATAGGAACAAATAGTCCTTCAGGAACATTAACTGTGTCTGGTTCTCAAAGAATAGATTTAGAAACAACAGATACAACAAACGGTATTTCTATTGGAATATCGACACCTAATGTTCCTATTAAAATTGGTAATTCCAATTCTACAGTAACCATAAATGACGAATTAGTTGTAGCAGGAAATTTAACTGTAACTGGCACAACAACAACAGTTAGCACATCATCAATTAAATTAGAAGATACAACAATAACTTTAGGAGGTACATCTACATTAACAATTAATGATGGAGTAGATAGAGGTATAGAATTTAAATATTATGATGCAAGTGAAAAAATTGGATTTATGGGTTTTAGCAATCATTCTAAAAAGTTTTTATTTATTCCTGATGCTACCAATACTAGTGAAGTTTTTTCTGGTGACAAAGGAACATTAGTTGGTAATTTAGAAGGTAATGCTGATACAGCTTCTGTATTATTAAATAATTCAACTACTTCTGATTTAACAATTAATGGAACAACAACAATTGCTAATCTTGTTTTAGGAACTACTGCTTTAACAGCTACTGCTGAAGAAATTAACTTTTTATCTGGTTTATCAAGTGACGTTCAAAGTCAAATTAATGCATTACCACCAACTGCAGATCCTAGATTTACTGGAAAAGTAGGGATTAATACTACAACTCCACAGAATAGTTTGGATATTGTTGGAGGAGCTGTTATTGGATCAACATCATATGCGGGTGTTGTAACTGCTCCATCTAATGGTCTATTAGTACAAGGTAATGTTGGAATAGGAACTACAACTCCAGATGGCATTTTAGTAACATCTGGAAGTGGTAAAATAGAACTTGAAACATCAAATACTACAGATGGTATTAAAATTGGTACATCATCATCAAGTGTTCCTATTAGCATTGGTAATACTACTTCAGAAGTTACAATTAATGATAATTTAAATATTACCGGTGATTTAATAGTCAATGGCTCTAATACTACTATAAGCTCATTAAACTTTCAAGTTAGAGATCCTATAATAACTTTAGGAGAAACTTCACCAAATGAATCTGATTTAAAAGATAAAGGTATTGAGTTTAAATATTACGATTCTTCTGTTAAAACTGGATTTATGGGATTCGACTATTCTACTAAAAAATTTACCTTCTTAACTGATGCCGATAATGATCAAGAAATAATGCAAGGAACAAAAGGTGTAATTATTGCTGATTTAGAAGGTAATGCTGCAACAGCTTCATCAATAGCATCAGGATCAACAACATCAAATTTAACTATTAACGGTACAACAAATATTAGTAGCCTTGTATTGGATAATATTCCTATCCAAGCAACAGGTATACAAATAAATTATTTAGCAGGTTTAACTTCTGATTTACAAACTCAACTTGATAATATCCCTACAACTGAACTAGCATATTTTGAAAAAGTTGGCGTAAACACTCAAACTCCAAATAATGAATTAGATGTAAAAGGTGGAGTAGTTGTTGGTAATACATTTGCAGGATTATCTAGTATTACTGCTCCAACAGGAGGTATGATTATTGAGGGTACATTAGGTATTGGTACATCAACACCAGATCAAAATTCAAAACTTGATATCAATGGAAGCATGAGAGCTTCTTACAATTTAGATGTTGCAAGTTACTTTGGAAGAACAGCAATTGGTTATAATACAAGTGATTCTGATCATGCATCATTTGCCCACATAGACAGAAACACCCAAAATGATTATGCTCTTTTACAATCATCAACTGGTGAAACATTAATAAACGCTACAGTAGGACAACAAATAACATTTAGAATAAATGATTTTGAAAAAATGAGAATAGCTAATAGTGGTAAAATCGGTATTACTACACTTAATCCACAAAGTAGTTTAGATATAGGAGGAAATCTTACTATTGGTTCATCTTATGCTGGTTCAAGCGAAGCTCCTAATGATGGATTAATAGTTGAAGGTTCTGTAGGTATAGCAACAAATGATCCTAAAAATAAATTAGATATTGCAGGATCATTAGCAATTGGATCTTCATATGCAGGTAGTGCAACAGATTCTACAAATAATTTTACAAATGGAATGGTTGTTGAAGGTAATGTAGGAATTGGAGTTAATTATCCAAGAAGTAAATTAGATATTAATGGAGGAGTAGTTATTGGAAATTCTTATGCAGGATCTAAAAGTGCACCTACAAATGGTTTAATTGTTGAAGGTAGATTAGGTGTAGGACTAGATAATCCAACTGGCACAATGATTGTATCAGGTGATGAAAGAATAGAGATAAATACAACTAGTAATGCTGGAATAAGAATAGGTACTACAGGTACAAATATTCCTATTAGTTTAGGTAACTCAACAAATAATTCTCAATTTTATGGTAATGTTGTTATTAGTGGAAATCTTGATGTACAAGGAACAATGACTACAACTATATCAGCATCAATTACTGTGCCTGATCCTACGATTTCAGTTGGTGGTACTGTACCTCCAACTTTCAATGATGGTAAAGATAGAGGTGTTATATTTAGATACTATGATGTATTTACAAATTCAGGTAAATCAGGATTTTATGGTTTTGATACTTCAACAGGAAAATTTACATTTTTAACATCAATCACTGATTCTAATGGTATTTTTACAGGAACAAAAGGAACCATTATTGCTGATTTAGAAGGAACAGCGTCTGCAGCTAGTTCAATTATTAGTGGAGCAACTGCAGAAAATTTAACTTTGACTGGGACAACTACTATATCAAATTTAACAATTGGTACTACTGCTATTACTGCTACAGGACCTGAATTTAACTTTTTATCAGGTCTAACTGGTAATATTCAAGATCAATTAAATGCAGCTACATCACAAAATGACATTAAATTAACAGGTAATGTTGGTGTGAATGTAGATAGTGCTGTTAATAATCTTGACATAAATTCTACTGTTGCCATTGGTTCAAATTTTGCAGGAACATATGAAGCTCCAACTAATGGTATGATAGTTGAGGGAAGAGTAGGTATTGGTAATAGTAATCCACAGAGTCCACTTGATGTTACAGGCACAATTAGAGCAGGATATTCTTCTGATGTAGTTTCTTATTTTGGTAATGCAGCAATTGGTTATAATGATTCTGATTCAGGATCTGCAACATTTTCACATGTTAATATAAATTCAGGAAACCAATATGCATTAATGCAAACTTCATCTGGGGATACACATCTTAATGCTGGAACTGCCAAGACAATAATGTTTAGTATAAATGATGTCGAAAAAATGAGATTGACAAGAGAAGGTAAATTAGGAATTGGTACAAATGATCCAAAGAATTTATTAGATGTTAAAGGCGGAGCTAGTATTGGTGATACATATTCAGGTAGTATAATTGCTCCTACAAACGGACTATTGGTTGAAGGTAGTATGGGTCTTGGAACAGATGCTCCAAAAAACAAACTTGATGTTGCAGGGGCAATAGCAGTAGGTTCCAATTATGCAGGAACAAAACCATCGTCTACAAATAATTTTTCTGAAGGAGCTATCATCGAAGGTAATGTAGGAATAGGTACTTCAAATCCTAAAAATAAATTAGATGTTGAAGGAGGTGTTGCAATAGGATCATCTTACTCAGGAACTAACTTTTCTCCTGCTAATGGTTTAATAGTTGAAGGAAGTGTTGGTATTGGAACTAATGCTCCTGTTGGAACTTTTGTTGTTGCTGGAACAAATCAAATTAAACTAGATACACTTGATTCAACCAATGGCATTTCTATTGGAACAAATAATACAAACATACCAGTAACAATAGGTTCTTCAGTTTCTAAAGTTACAATAGGTGATGATTTAGAAGTTACAGGAAACTTGAAAGTATTCGGTAACACAACTACTGTAAATTCAACTGTTGTAACTATTGAAGATCCTATAGTAACTCTTGGCGGCAATTCCAACTTAGAATCAAATGATAATAAAGATAGAGGTATTGAATTCAGATACTATAAATTTGGATCAAAAAGAGGATTTATGGGCTACGATAATAGCTTAGAAAAATTTACTTTATTACTAGATGCTTCTAATGATAATGAAGTATTTGAGGGAACAAAAGGAACACTTATTGCAAATCTTGAGGGTAATGCATCTACAGCTTCATCCTTGGCTAATAACTCAACAATTAATGGAATAAATATTAATGGAACAACTACAATTGCAAATCTTGTATTAGGATCTACAGAAATAACAGCAACAGGTGCCCAAATTAATTTTTTATCAAATGTTAGATCAGATTTACAAGGGCAATTAGATAATATTCCTTCTTCTAATGATGCAACATTTACAGGAAGATTAGGTGTTAATACAACAACAGCTCAAAATTCATTAGATGTAAATAGTAATGTAGCAATTGGTTCTGCGTATGCAGGAGTTTCAAGTGCACCTTCAAATGGTTTAATCGTCCAAGGAAGTGTTGGTATCGGTACCAACTCACCTCAAAATAAAATAGATATTGCAGGAAGTGCAGTCATTGGTAACACGATTTCTGGAACTAATTTTGCACCAACGAACGGACTTTTAGTAGAAGGTAGTGTTGGTATCGGTGTAACAAATCCTAGTGTAAAACTTCATGTAAGTGGATCTGTATATGGAGGAGAAAATACTAATACTCAAAGCGCATTTGGTAGAGCATATATTGGTCATACTTTAGGTCAAAATAATTTCGCTACATTCGGTCATTATCTTTTAAGAAATGAAAGAAATTCTTATGCAATTGGTCAAACAAACGTTGGTGTTACAAAAATTAATGCAAAATCTTCTCAAAGTATTAACTTTTCAATAAATGAATCTGATGTGGCAAGATTAACTTCTACTGGAAGTATGGGTATCGGCACTACAACTCCTCAAAGTAAACTTGATGTTGCAGGTGGAGTAACAATAGGTTCAAGTTTTGCTGGCTCAAATTCATCACCAAGTGATGGAATGATAGTACAAGGTAATGTCGGTATTGGTACTAATAGTCCTACTTCGGCTCTTGATGTTAGTGGAGGTTCAATCAGAGTTGGATATAACACAGATGTTACAAATTTCTTGGGTAGAGCTGCTATCGGTTATAATAATTCTGATATTGATAATGCATCATTTTCTCATTTATCAAATAATAATCAGACATCATATGCATTAATGCAATCTAATTCAGGAGATACTTTCTTAAATGCAGCTGTTGATAAGTCAATTTCTTTTAATATTAATGATTCTAAAAAGATGGTAATTTCTTCTACAGGTAATGTTGGAATAGGAATTAATAATCCATCATATAAATTAGAGATAAATGATTCTATTTCCGCAGCATATGATTCTAATAAAACAAGTTATTTTGGTAGAGCAGCAGTTGGTTATTCAGGAACAGATGATGATGCTACATTTTCACATATAGATTACAATACATCAAATAATTTTGCATTGAAACAAGATAACACAGGAAAGACAACAATAAATACATTGAATGATATAGAATTCAATATATCAAATATTGGTAAAATGATTTTAGATTCAAATTCAAATTTCGGTATTGGAACTCTAAATCCAAAAAGTAGATTAGATGTTTATGGTGGAGCTACTATAGGATCTTTATATTCTGGAACTAGCTCTGCACCAACTAATGGACTAATAATAGAAGGTAAAACTGGTATTGGTACTAATGATCCCAAGAGTAAATTAGATGTAGCAGGATCAGTAACTATAGGTTCATCTTATTCTGGAACTAGTTCAGCTCCAATTAATGGAATGATAATTGAAGGTAGTCTTGGAGTAGGGACAAGTAATCCTCAAGGATCTTTTGTAGTTTCAGGAACAGAAAAGATATCAATCGAAACAACAAATACTGTTAATGGAATTTCAATTGGTACAGTAAATAGTAATGTCCCAATATCAATTGGTCATAATTCATCTACAGTCACAATCGGTAACGATTTAGTTGTTCAAGGAAATATATCTATAACTGGAACAACTACAACTGTAAATTCAACAACAGTTACTGTTCAAGATCCGGTTATGACTTTAGGAGGCAATGATAATCCTACTTCAAATGATAACAAAGATAGAGGTATTGAATTCAGATATTACGACACTGCTTCTAAAAGAGGATTCATGGGCTATGATATTTCTATAGGTAAATTTGTATTACTTACTGATGCTACTAATAATTCTGAAGTTTTTACAGGATCAAAAGCAACTTTAGTTGCAGATTTGGAAGGTTCCTCTACTTCTGCCACATCTCTGTCTGATGGAGCAACAGCAAGTAACTTGACTATTAGTGGAAATACAACTGTATCAACTTTAATTATAGGACAAACAAATATTGTTGCATCAGCTGCTGAAATTAACTTCTTAAGTGGATTATCTGGACCAGTCCAAACTCAGTTAGATAGTATGGTTTCAAGAACTAACCCATCATTTATTGGAAAGATTGGAATTAATACTGAATCTGCAGTTAACTCATTGGATGTAAATAATAATATGGTAATTGGTCAAACTTATGCAGGATCTCAAACAGCACCTTCAAATGGACTTCTTATTGAAGGTAACTTAGGAATTGGTTCAATATCACCAAAAAATAAGCTTGATGTTGCTGGAGGAGTTTCAATTGGTTCATCATATTCTAGTGTAAATACATCCCCTACAAATGGATTATTAGTTGAAGGTAACGTTGGAATAGGTTTAACAAATCCTATTACAAAACTTGACGTTAGTGGAGCTATTTTTGGTGGAGCTAATTCAGACTCTCAAAGTGTTTTTGGTAGAGCATATATCGGTTTTAATAATGGACAAGGTGATATAGGAACAATTGGACATTTCAATGTTAGGAATGAACAAAAATCATATTCATTTGGTGTAACAAGTCAAGGAGGAACTAAAATAAATTCAAAAATTGGAGAAGATATTGAATTCTTAAATAATGACTCAAGTATAATTACAATTAAGAGTACAGGGAATACAGGTATAGGTACAACAACACCTCAAAATAAGCTAGACATTGGTGGATCAGCTGTAATTGGATCAAGTTATGCTGGAGTAAATTCTGCTGATATTAATGGTTTATTAGTTCAAGGTAAAGTGGGTATAGGTACTTCAACTCCTAAAAATAAAGTCGATATTAACGGCTCAGTTGCAATAGGTAATAATTACAGTGGAGTATCAAATGCTCCTCTAAACGGCTTAATTGTTCAAGGTAATGTAGGAATTGGAACTAATAATCCTAGTGGAACATTTACTATTGATGGCTCAGAAAGAATAGACATCAATACAACAGATTCAAATAATGGTATTAATATTGGAAGTGCAAATCCTTCTGTTCCAGTAACTCTTGGTGGTGGAAGTTCAATAACAACAGTAGGAAATAATTTAGTTGTAAATGGAGATCTACAAGTTATGGGTGTAACATCATCTGTAAATACAAGTATAATTACAGTTCAAGAACCAGTACTAACATTAGGAGGAAGTAGTAATCCAACAGTACAAGATAATTTAGATAGAGGTATCAAGTTTAGATATTTTAAAGATAGTGGAAAAATTGGATTTTTTGGTTATGATAATTCACACGACAGATTTACTTTTCTTAAAAATGCAATTGATACCGGATTAACATTTTCTGGAACAAAAGGTAAAATATTTGCAGATTTAGAAGGTATCGCTGATTCAGCTTCAACATTAGTTCCAAACTCAACAGTATCAGGATTGAAGGTTACAGATAATTTTGATTTATCAGGAACTTTAATATATGGATCCAAAACTATTACTGCTACTGCTGATGAATTAAATACATTGAGTGGAGTTACTAGTTCTATTCAGGCTCAACTTAATGATACTCTCAGATCAACTGATCCAATTATGACTGGTAAAATGGGAATAAATACCTCCACTGCTAAAAATTCATTAGATGTTAATAGTAATGCTGTGATAGGTAGCTCTTATGCTGGTATTTTAACTGCACCTTCAGATGGACTATTGGTAGAAGGAAGTGTTGGTCTTGGTACAAACACTCCACAAAACAAATTAGATATAAATGGAGGTGTGGCTATTGGTCAATCTTATGCAGGAGCTAGCACTAGTCCTAGCGATGGATTAATTATTGAAGGTAGTGTTGGTGTAGGCAATAATAACCCCGGTTATAATTTAGATGTTAGTGGAAATATTAACTTTACAGGTAATTTAACTAATAATGGTTCTATAATTACAAGTTCTCAATGGAAATCTAATGGTAATGATGTTTTTATTACTGAAGGTTCTTTAGGAGTAGGAACATCAACACCATTGGGAACTATTCATGCATCATATACTAAAGAAGGATTCTTCGATGGTAAATCTTCTGAAGATATTCATTCAGGAGGTTTAGTAATATCAAATGATGATTCTGGAACAGCAATAAAAAATAGTATTGGTTCACAACTTTTCTTTAATCAAAGATTTTCTAATAATGTTGCACAACCTCAAATAATTCCAACAGGTATGATAGCAAGTGTAAAAACTACTGATAATTTTACATTAGGTGGTGGTTTAGCTTTCTTTACACATCCTAATTCTGATGTGTCAATGGCTGAAAGATTAAGAATTACACATAGCGGTAATGTTGGTATAGGTACTATAGAACCTAGACAAAAACTATCAGTTGTAGATGATAATGCTATAATAAGTATAATTGATACAAGTCAAGGTAATACAAATTCAGGAATAGAATTATTAAGAGGACAAAATAATACAGGTTTCGGTAGTACAGACAATCAAGATTGGTCAATTGTTAATAATCAAGGAGATTTAAAAATTAATACTGCATCAACATTTGAAAATAATTCATATAATTTTACTGCTCTAGAAATAAAATACTTTGGTGATGTTAATATTGGAAAGAATAATGCAATGGTCGTTGACTCTAGTGGAAATGTTGGTATTGGTACTTCAAGCTCAGGAACTTATAAATTAAATGTAAATGGCGATGTATTCACTGAAGGATTTGGATACTTTACTGGGAGCCAAACTATTCATGATACTTTCCAAAGTGATCCTGGTGTAGTAATCGGTGCCAATGATGGAACAAATGGATTAATACAAATAATATCTTCAAACGATAGTGGTGGGTATATTGATTTTGTAGATGATACTGGAAATTCAGATTATCTTGGAAGAATTAGATATAATAAAGAGGAAGGATTTAAAATATTCACAGATTCTACTCAAAAATTATTATTAGATTTAAGCGGAAATTTAGGGATAGGAACTAATAATCCAAAAAATAAATTAGATATTGAGGGAGGTGCAGTAATAGGTTCTACTTATTCAGGTGTCGATATTGCACCTATTAATGGATTGCTAATAGAAGGTAGTGTTGGAATTGGTACAATAACTCCTCAAAACAAACTTGATATTGATGGATCTGTTGCTATAGGAACTAATTATTCAGGAAATACTACAGCTCCATCTGATGGATTAATTATAGAAGGGTCAGTAGGTATTGGTACAAATTCTCCTGATGGTAAATTTGTAGTCACAGGTGATTCAAAAATTACTTTGGATACAACTGATACAAGTGGAATTATGATTGGTACAAAAAATCAAAATACACCTATAATATTAGGTAATTCATCATCAACAGTTTCAGTTAAAGATGCATTAGACATAACTGGTAACTTAACTGTAAATGGATCATCAACATTAATTAATTCTAGTTCAGTAAACTTTAATGATTCTATTTTAACTATTGGACCATCTAATCTTCAAGCAGATAATAATGTTGACAAGGGTATAGAATTTAATTATTTTGATACCCAGGCCAAAAGAGGATTCTTTGGATACGATAACGACCAAGGAAAATTTGTTTTCCTTACATCAGCTACAAATAATAATAAAAATTTTTCTGGTATAAATGGAGTTTTAGTTGGATCTCTCGAAGGAAATGCTTCTACAGCAACAACAGTTTTACCTAATGCAACTATTGAAAATGCTAATTTAATTGGTAATTTAACAATACCTTCTGGTTTTAAAATTGGAACAACAGAAATTACTACAACTGCAGAAGAATTAAATTTCTTATCTGGTGTTACTCAATCAGTACAATCACAGATTGATACTAAATCATCAATACTAAATCCTGGATTTAGCGGTAAAATTGGTATTAATGCATCAAGTCCTGTCAATTCATTAGATGTAAATAGTAATATGGCAATTGGATCTACATTTGCAGGCCAACAATCTGCACCAGCAGATGGATTAATTATAGAGGGATCAGTAGGAATAGGAACACATTCTCCTCAAAATAAAACTGATATTGGAGGGTCAGTTGTTATTGGATCAAGTTTTGCTGGATCTACAACTGCTCCAAATAATGGATTACTAGTTGAAGGTAGAGTAGCAATTGGTCATTCTAATGCAACTACATTACTTGATGTAAGTGGTGCTATTAGAGCAGGTGTTAATATGACAGAACAAAGTTTACTAGGAAAAGCATATATTGGTCATACTGATGGTCATACTAATTTTGCTACATTTGGCCATGTTTCTGTAAAAACAGAAAAAAGCTCATTTGCAATTGGTCAAAATTCATTAGGAGAAACTACCTTAAATTCAAAAACAGGTAAAAACATTTTATTTTCTATCAACGAGTCAGAAATGATTAGAATTGATCCTTCTGGACAATTAGGTATTGGTACATCAACTCCTAATAACAAATTAGATGTTAAAGGTGGAGCAACAATAGGAACATCTTATGCTGGTACTCATAATTCGCCAATTAATGGATTACTAGTACAAGGAGATGTCGGAATTGGTACTATATCTCCTAATTCTAAATTAGATGTCAATGGATCAATTAGAGCATCATATGATACTGATACAATAAGTTATTTAGGAAGAGCTGCAATTGGGTTCAATGGAACAGATACTGATTTTGCATCTTTTTCACATATTGATAGAAATTCAGCATCTGACTATGGTATAATACATACAGATTTGGGATCTTTATACTTAAATAGTCCTGGCGGTCAAAAAATTCATTTCAAAGAAAATAATACTGATAAAATGGTTTTATCTTCAGGAGATTTAGGTGTAGGGACATCAACACCAAATGCAAAACTTGATGTTAGGGGTTCAATAAGAGGTGATTACGATAAAGATACTACAAGTTTTTTGGGAAGAGCAGCTATAGGTTATAATAATGTAGATTCAGATATTGCTACTTTTGCCCATATTGATAAAAATTCATCTACTGATTATGCTTTTTCACAGGATTCTGAAGGAAGTACATTTATTAATGCATCTTCAGAAAAAAATATTACTTTCAGAAATAATAATGTTAATAAAATGATAATTTCTTCTGAAGGGTTTTTAGGTATAAATAGTAATTCACCGACTCATTACATTGATGTATCTTCTAATGATAGAATTGGAATGTCCAGATTATTAAATTTAGTTCATAATTTCAATGGAACCAATAATGCATTCGAAGATTACACCGATATATTAGCTAATATTCAATATACTGGTAGCCCAAATCAAATTAGATCAGGTGATACCATTGTAGCTTTAAATGTTGATGCTGGAAATGTTACTAATATTACTTATAAATATGCAGCATTATTTAATGGAGGTAATGTCGGTGTTGGAACATCAACTCCAACAAATATTTTTGATGTTGCTGGAGGAATTTCTATTGGATCAAATTTCACTTCATCAACAGCTCCATCACAAGGTGCAATTATTGAAGGTAACGTTGGTATTGGTACAACAGACCCTAACGCTAAACTCGATATATCAGGAAATGTTATCATTGGGTCTTCATATTCAAGCAATGCAAATCCACCATCAAATAGTCTTATTGTAGAAGGTAATGTAGGTATTGGAACAAATAATCCAACTGGATCTTTAGAAGTAACAGGTACAAATAAAATTAGTTTAGACACAAATAGTTCTGATGGTATTAAAATTGGAACATTAAATAGTGGTATTCCAATAGAAATTGGACATACTACTTCTGAAGTAACAATTAAGGATAATTTAAATGTAGATGGAAACCTTATTGTTCATGGAACAACAACAACAGTAAATTCAAATAATGTAACTATTGATGATCCTATTATGACACTAGGTGGAGATACTGAACCATTATTTAATGATAATAAAGATAGAGGAATTGAATTTAGATATTTTGATTCTGGTTCTAAAATAGGATTTATGGGATTTGATAGATCAGAAAAAAAATTTACAATGATTACTGATGCATCTAATATAAATGAAATTTTTACTGGAACAAAAGCAACATTATCTGCTAACTTAGATGGCGTTGCTGCTCTTGCAACAACATTAGATAATAGTGCAACAATTAGAGATCCTAATTTATTAGGAACAGTAACTGTCACTAATGATTTAAAATTAGGGAACACTGTAATTACAGCAACAGGACAACAGATTAACTATCTATCTAATTTAAATAGAGATATCCAATCTCAACTAGATGATGTTATTTCTTCTCCATGGACAAGAGATTTAGGAAATATATACTATGATGGAGGTAGAGTAGGAATTGGATTACAAAACCCATCTGCAAAACTGGATATAAATGGAAACATGAAAGTTGGTTATAATTCAGACACTATTAGTCATATTGGCAGAGCAACAATAGGACCAGCTGGTAGATCTGATCAAGCTACATTTTCACATCTTGATTATTCAGATACACAAAAATATGCTTTTTCTCAAAATAACAAAGGAGAAACTGTTGTAAATTCTGGTACTAGAGTTGATCTTAAAATAAATGATAATTCTAAAATATCAATAACTGAGGAAGGAATAGGTATCAACTTAAATGAAAATCCTAGATTTGATTTAGACGTTAGTGGAGTAATTAGAACAGATGATATATCTGCTAATTTTATTAATGGAGTATCATACAATGTTCCAAATGTATTAGTTGACACAAATTATAACCTAGAAGGATATACAAATGGGTATAAATCAATATTATCACTGTTTTCATATAAAATAAATAAAGTAAAACAAAACCCAATCGGATACAATGATATCTATTTACCTGTTATTGATCAATTAATTATCAAGTATACACCTACAGGAGGAACAACTTTAACAAAAATAATAGACTCTTCATATAATCCTCATCAAATAGAATATATAAATTTCAGTGTTTACATACAAGATGATACAGTAATTGGAAATACTGTAACAATTTATAATTTATTATCAAATACAGATTACAATGTTGATCTTTCATACTCAAATATTATAAGTTCAAGTTCTGAATTAGGAACAGGATTTGGTCTTACAGGAAGAACTATACCAATTGGTAATCCATTAGCTCCTATTAATTTAAGATTAAATCCTACTCAATCTGATAATAGTTCTAGTATGACATTATCATTTGATAAACAAATTTATGGATCATCAAGTTCAAGAACATATGTTTTAGATAATTCAGGAGAATCAACAAAAAATCAAAACTTTGGAGGTGCAAATCCAATACATTATGAAAGATATTATGATAGTGCTCATTTATTTTATTATGAATATTTAACAGAAAACAATTACCTTGGATCAAATAGTAGTTCAATAGATTTGTTTGATGTTATACCTGGATTCCAAAATCCATTTTCATTAGGAAATGAAGTTGTTACATTTGAGTGTAAATTTAAAACTACATATTACAATCCTGGAGTAAGTATATCTTTAATAGAAATAGGAAACACAAATGATCAATCTAATACTGGGCACATGTATAATATTAAGGTAACAGATGATGATAGAATTCAATTTGCAATACCTGGAAGAGAAATAATTTATGGAGATAATAATATTGGCAATCTACAGGATGGTAATTATCATTTCTTAAAATTTACTTACAATATGGATACATCAGAAAGTAAGTTAGTATTAGATGATAATATATATACTGGAATTGTTCCAGGTCCATTAGAAGGTCCAGTACTAACCACAACTAATGCATATCTTGGAGGTTATGCACACAATCCATTTATAGGAAGCATTAAAGAAATGAGATTTTATCACGGTGAAAAATTAGAACCAATTAATAAATACTTTGAAATTTTTTCAACTACTGTTGCTGATTTTATAAAAACTGATAAAAAAGCAGTTATTAATTTTTCAAGAGATAATGGATATATTGATCAAAGTAATAATAAAGCATTAAAAGGTGGTTACTTCTTTTCATTTGGAAATGATGTTTCAAATATCGCTAATCCATTATCTCAATTAAATTGGAACATGACAGGAGAATTTCCATTTACAAGATTATTTGATAGTAGCTACAACCCTCATGGATACTCAAACAAAGTATTGTTCCATAATAGGAATTTGGATAATATTTTACTTCAAAAAATAAGAATTTATAAAACTTCAAATAAACTAAGGTTTAATGAAATTCAAATTTGGGTTGATGGATCTAATATTGCTCATGATAATATAGTTTCATACATAGGTAATGGTAATACATATCCTTACGAAGCTTTACCTTCAAATAATCTATTTAACAATAATCTTGATATCAGTAACATTGCTTCATCGTTTAATTATGAAAATGATTCTAGATATAATATGTTTTATTTGGAGCTAACCAGAAATTATCAAGCAACAGACATACAAGCAATTGTATTATTTAATCATAGATCGGGTGAATCAAGTGAATCTATTTTAAATGACGGTTTATACAATAGTTATGTAGAATTATTCGATAATAGTGATAATATTTTCTTTAGGACACGATTAACTGATAACTCTAATGCTTATAAAATAAAAGGATTTTCTCTTGAACCAGAAACTAGAACTTCAGATTATACTACATCAATAATTCATGATTTATCTTATGTTCCAGGACAATTTACAAATACAAGAGCTAACATAATACAACTTTCTGATCATCTAATTCAAGATGTTTCAACGATAGATCTATCATTAGTCAATCACAGTAAACCAACTCATACTCATTACAATTATAATTATGTTCCAAAATATGAAAACCTCAGCCATCACTTTGACTTTATTAATTACTCTACCACTGATAAGATGTTTTTGAAAGATAATGGTAACAAATTAAACAGAATGGATGGTTTAGTATCTGGTTCAGTTACAACAGATATAAGTGGTGTCAACATTAAAGATAGTAATTATATTGATTTATCTAATGTTAGTATTGGAGGTGATTTTACAATGTCTTTATGGTTTAATGTATTTAGTTCTTTGGATTCTAGTTCAAGTCTTGTTTATTTCTCTAAAAATTATGACACTAGTAAAACAAGTCAAGTAATAGATATTTCTAATAATGGTAATGTTGGTTATAGATATTCAGTAGATATCAATATAACAGATGATAGTTCAAACTATACAAAATGGACAACTGGAAATAATTTATTAAGATCTAAAGATCATAATTTAACAATTACTTTTGGTAATACTGATAGTTTAGTTTATCTTGATGGTGTTTTAATATCATCTAATCAAACTCCAAACATATTAAAATCAGAAATAACAAGAGGTGTTCATTATTTAGGAAGACCTGATAATTCAAATAAAGATCTTAATATATCTAAGTTCTCAATTTGGGATACTATACTATCTGGATCTGAAGTAAAACAACTTTATGATTTAGGTAATAGATACAAATTTGAACAAGACGTAAGCGAAAGTAAATTTTATTTATTTGATTCTTTCAACTTAAGTTATTCAAATGGATCAAATAGTACATACTTCAGTAATTTTAATATACCTCAAGAAACAAATATTAGAAACCATATTGACTTTTACAATATATCAGATTCAGTACCTAATTATGGAAAAGACCTAATCTCTGTATCTGATCGAATGAATGCAACAATATATGGTCCATATACTGATAGAGGTTTAGATAATTCTGGAATATTTACAGATAACTTAATTATAAATGGAGTATTTAATCCATTATTAAATGATGAAAGCGGGGTGCCTTCTAATTGGTATACTAATGCTTCTTCATCATCAGGAAATACTTTTGTTGATCTTTCAAATACAGAAAATTATTTAAGACTAAGATATAATCAATCAATTTTCCAAGACGTATCTAATTTAGAAATTGGAAATAAATATAGGGTATCATGGAAATATTATACAGAAGAAAATTACAATGGAAACAGACTACAAGTTTCAATCAATAATAATATTTTACATACCTCATTACCGATATTAACAATAGTTCCTCTTTCACAAAATGCTGAATTTATATCAACAAGAAATCAAATGACATTAAAATTATCAGCAGTTGATGATACAGATAAAATTGTTTATGTATATGACGTTCAACTAAAAAAAGTACAAGAAGATGGAATTGTTTTACCTGGAACAAATGATTTGTCAACTAGCCATATTTCTTTAGAATCTGCACCTTTAGGAAGTATATTTACTTTATCTACTTGGGCAAAATGGAATGATTTATCTAATTCAAATCAATATCTATATAATTTCCATGATTCTATTAAAGAATATCCATATATTAAAAAAATAAAATTAAGATCAAATGACTCAAATGATTTAAATATTAGAGAGCTTCAAGTTTGGTCTGATAATACTAACGTTGCCATTAATGAAAATCCATATGATTATATTGTATCTTCAAAATCAGTTCATTTAAATAGAATAAGACTACAAAATACATCTGCTGTTCCTATTAACATAAATGATATTCAAGTTTGGGCATATAATGAAAACTATATTGATACATCAAGTGTAACTATAACTCAGTCATCAACAGTAAATTTAAAGAAAATTAGAATTGAATCATCAGAAGATGAACCATTAAAATTCAAAAATGTGGAAGTCTGGTACAATGATCAAAATATAGCAAATGATGTAAATCATCTAATTACACAATCAAGTATAGCAAACAATAACTTATCTATTAATCTTGTAGATACTGACATGAATAGTTTTGTTGAAACAAGTCCATATAAAGGTGAATTTATTGAAATTGATTTATCAGAATCTTTCAGTATAACTTTACTTGAAAATATAAAATTTTATAATTATGATAGTTCATCTAATAAGTTTTCAATATTAAAACTTTACGATGAAAGTGATAATTTGTTAACATCTTTAGATAACTCTGAACAATATATAAATTCAACTATATTCCAATATGCTGGACCATCTTTTAATTATAATACAAGTAGCCATAGCACAGACGTATTTTTCCCATATTCTGGTGATGAATTAGTGTTTTCATATAATCTTAACTACCCAACAACTGGAAATTATGAATGGCTTGTAATTAAATTTGATGCAAATGGTATTGCATATGGAGTAAATAGCCAAGTACAACTTTATAAAAATATTCTTACAACACCATCTTCTGTAATTTATGATTGGACTTCCTCTGATTATTATCATGATTTTACCATTGACAATAACGGAAATATTTATTTTTGTACTCATGCTTATTCTTCCAATAATAAAGTCCATTTATACAAAATAACATATGATTCAGTCAATGATACTTATTCTGGAAATACACAATCAGATTTAAATCAATTAACACAAGATTCTAATATTTTCTCCATTTCTACTACATATAACAGGAATACTAGTTTTTGGTTATCTTTTAGAGATCCACATGTTCTATTTGCCAATAATTATTCTAGTAAAATATATAATGTTAATACAAATACATTTGAAAATATTGATAACTATATACCAGTCTATAATACTGTTTTTGGAGATGTTGTCACTGGAATTGCATTCGATAGTCAAGGTAATGTATTTATCACTAAAAGAAATTCCTCAGTACCAACTACCAATGGTGTTAATGTTATTTATAAATCAGGAACTATATTTGGAAGTACAGTTGATTATTCTGGCAATCCTTGGGAAGTAGATAATATTTATCATCTTAGTGCAAATGTAATAGATCATTATAATCAAGAAAACCAACATCTAATGTTTGCAGAAATTTTCTATTGTGCTGATATAACGATAGATAGTAATGATGACATATATTTTTCTTCATATGGTTCGTCAACTAATAGCGTACATAGTATGACTGTAATAAGAGTAGATGGAAAAACAGGTATAACTAATAAGGTAGTTGGAGCAGGCTATAATCAAGATATTGCTTATAGAGGAGTTGAATGGGCCGAAGGGATAGCAGCAGATCAATTAAAAGGAGATGGTACTCATTGGACTAGATGGCTTGGTGGTGGTTGGGGTACTGGGTATGCAGGTCGTTTACATCATGGTCTTTATTGGACATTAGATCCAGAAGGATTTATATGGGCAGTTGGTATAAAGAATGGAACTAAATTTTATAAAATACCTAAAAATGGAGAATTTGTAAACACAAAGTTTATTGATTTAAGTGGACTCGATATTATAAATGATCAATCAAATGGATATACTAACTTAGACTATAGGAGATCATCTGATTCATTCGGTAAATTTTTAGATTATAGAACAAAAAACACTAGTAATGAATTTATAGATTTTACGCTTAAACAGTCAATACCAATCAATGATTTGCAATCAATTGTTATAACAAGTACAACTGACATAAGTTATAATAGGTCTTATGATTTGTTTCTATATGATCAAAACGGAAACGGAATAATTCAATTTTATAATAATCTACCTATGACTGATTATTATGTACTAAAATACAAAGGTCCTGATTATTCTAATTATAATTTAGGATTTTCTAATGATTTAAGTTATAACCAAATTATAGCTGATGATGCTGTGATTACAATTAACAATTTGGGAACATCTGGTGTAAATACAAAAAATCTTTTTGGAGATTATTCTCCAATTAAAAGACTAAGGATAGAAAATACAGGAGTATCATCAATTGATTTAAGAGAAATTCAAGTTTGGGAAAATGGCAATAATATTGCATTAGATAGTTCTTCATCAGTATCAAATGATTTATTTTTGAAAAGAATTAGAATAGAAACAGATGAAAAAGCTCCTCTTGATCCAGAATTATTAACATACATTAATAATTTAAATCATCATTTAGATTTTACTAATATTCCATATGGTAATAATGAATATTTGTTAGATATTGGCAAAGATTCAAGTAAAATGAATGCAACATTATATGGCAATTCATCTGTAAATTCATCAGGATTACATATATCATATGGTGATTCTAATTTTGTAGATTTATCAAATGTTGAAATAAGTGGAGTAAATACAATATCTGCATGGGTTAAATGGAGTGATTTAAATTTGCCATTACAAACATTATTTGACTTTTATTCTACTGAAACTAAACCTCCAGCATGGGGAGTCTCTTACACAGCAATTACTACACCAGTTGTCTTTAATCAAGAACAAACAAGTTCATCAATAAATGTTGCAAGTATTAGTTCAAATTACCTTGGAGCTAAACCTAGAACAATTGAATTTACTCAAGTTACTAATACTGCAACAAGTAATCAACAATTTTTATTTGCTCATGCCTCAGAAACTGAAAGTTTTTACCTAAGAGTAATTTCTGGTAAATTACAATTTTATGGACCTCAAACTATAACTGCTCAAACATTGCCATATTTTTGGGATGGCGTAACTAGAAGAGTAGCTATAAGTTATGATGGAAATGTTACGTTAACATTAATTGTTGATAATGAATATGAGTCTTTTACTTTAAATGCACCATTAAATACAGGACCATTAGTCGATGGTAGTAGGTTTTATAAAGCTGCAATAGGAGGACATCCGACTCTTATTGTGTGGATAGGAACACTTGGACCTGTTAACTGGTACGATTATTATATAACATCATTTGATCAATTTTTAAATAAAGAAGTAAATATTTCACAATTATCATTATTTAACAAAGAGTTATCGCAGCAAGACATTTCTATTTTATATAATTTAGGGCATAACTATCTATCAATTGATAAAACATATAGTATATCATTAAGAGAAATCCAAGTCTGGTCAAATAATTCAAATAAGGCAATAAATGGTACAATTACTTATTCTGGAATTGTTGATGGATCATCTAATACCCTAACTAATGAAAATATATTCAATTATGATACATTAACTACTTCAAATCAAATAGGTAGTTTTATTGAACTTGAACTTGAAAATGTACTTGATATGAGCAAATTGCAATCTATTTTTATCTATGGTGATAGTTCAAGATCATATAGATTAAATGCATCTAAAATTCAGTTCATGGATTTATATGGAAGACAAATTCAGGAAATAATTAATGGAACTAACAATAATGTTGTATATAAATATAGAGGAGAAGATCATGAATCTTCAATACCTAAAATCAGAAATATAAGAATTGAAACTAATACAGGAGCTAGTTTAGATATTAATGAGTTACAAATATGGGTTGGAGGTAACAATAGAGTTCAAGATGATTTTGTTCCAGAACCAACTAATTCATTTATTTTAACAGGAAATGATAAAAGTTTAATTGACAAAAATTCATCTAATATTCTAGTTTTGAATGGTAGTCCAACATTTGATACAAACGGTATACATTTAACTGGATCTCAATATATAACTATCCCTCAATCTATACTTGGATTTGGAACAAGTGATTTTACAATTTCTTTGTGGATACAATCTAATAGTGTATCAAGTAGTATATATCAAAGCATTTTCAGTTTTGGTTATGATTCTTCATTATCAGCTATTTTAGTTGTTAATGTTAATAATTCTACTGCCTTTGCAAGTGATGCTGGTGAAGTTTATTTTCATGATTTTGGTACAGGAAGCGGTGTTGTTTCAGAAACAAACTTTATTTATCATGATGGAAATGTTCACAATTACATAATCACTAAAAAAGGATCTACTCTCAAAGTATATATTGATTCTGTTGAAAAAGTGTCTATTACTAGAACAGCATCATTTCCAGATCAAGACTATCATATAGGATATTCGTTACCTAAAGATGGAGGGGATTATTTAACAGGTACTATTAAAAGATTAGATATATGGAAAGGCACAAGCTTTAATTAAATAAATATTCAATATAACTATAAATTAATTAAATTGAATATTTTCAACCAGAAAATTATTTTAGTAAAAATTTTATTGCGATTTTTTCTTTTTTTTTTCTAAAATGAATATAATGTCTTCAAAAATAAACTACATATTTAATCAGGGGTTTCAAGACTCATTTACTCCAGGATATATTGATACTAGCTCAGTTAGTATATCTCAATCATCTACTAAAGAAGGAGGAAATATTAATTTTATTAGTGACAGTAATTTGAATAATAGATCATCAACTGAAAAAGGACTAGCAGAATATTTTGATGTTTCTTTTAATGATCCAATTGATGTATCTAACTTAGAAAGTATAATAGTATATTCTGCACCTGAAATTAAAAATTATCTTATTCAGAAAGTAAGATATGAAACAATTGGTAATGTTAAGTTAGATGTTAGTCAAATACAACTTTGGGTTAATAATGAAAATATAGTTATACAAGATAAAATACCTGCTTCTTATTCATTTATCTTTAATGATGAATTAACAAGCTTAACATCAACTAATAAACTTGTTCAGTTAGATTTATCAAGTGCAACTAATTATTTACCAACATTAACTTCTAATGGTATTGAATTAGATGGTAGTGGACAATATGTTAACATTCCTAAAGGTGTTTTAACAGACTTTGGTAGTAATGATTTTGTTACCTCTCTTTGGATTAAAAATAATGATGTCGGTCCACTTTTTAATAAAATTACAATAACTAAAACTGGTAGCGGTACATACGTTCATTTTTCAGAGCTTCAAGTTTGGGTTAACGGTCAAAATTTAGCTCTAAAAACAGCTGGAAGTTCAGCTAGATTTACTGATGATTTATATTATTTTGATCCAGAAGCATCAATTAATGGAACAATAAATAAAGGTGATTTTTCACAAGGAGCAAGCACTAGTGATTACGATATATGTCATACTAATGGTTCTAATGGTGGAACATGGGAATTGACTTTACCAAGATATGTTGGTACTAATGAAATACAGTGTATTATAATTTATAACAGAATGGATGATGATAGTGTAGGTTACTCAAGTAGATCAAATGGATGGAATATTCAATTTCTAAATGATACAACATCAATTTATTCTAAATCAGTATCAACAGTTAACTTTGCTTATAAAATTAAAGGTGGATCATCTGAGGGAACAGATTTAGGAACTGAGTGGAATCAAATAGATGCAACAAAAATAATAAGCGATAGTGTTACCAATCAATCTGGTAAATTTGAAGCAGCGGGATATCCTAATTCAATCCAAATTTACAATGATTTAATTACATACAACCATAATATAAAATATTTACAAAGTTTAGGTTATGATAATTCTAAAAATGGAACAGCTATTACTTTAGATAGCTCAAATATTGTAAATTTAAATTTTAAATTGATAGATACTTCAGAAAATCCTGAAATTTCTACTTTAGTTGGATCAGATCCAAATACACAAAACCAATTATTATATCGTTATTTATTGTTAAAAAATGAAAGTGGTATTGAATATAAAATAAATGAACTACAAATATGGCATGATAATTCTAATATTATGATAAATAAACCGATATATACATTTAATTCAACATTAGAATCTTATGATGTTAGCTTAGGAACAATTAGAAATACAAATCCTACACCAACTTACGATTGGGATTTTAGAACATCTACATCAAATTCATATATTTTAGATAGAGTAAATTCACAAAGAGCAGATTTCAGTGGTAACGTTACAGTAGATTCATCTAATGGTGCTTACTTTGAAGGTAATCTAAATTCATATATTAACCTGGATCCATTTTTACTTGAAAACTCAATGTCTTGGGAATGTTATTATAAATTAGACTCAGATGATAATGGAAGTTGTACATTTGGATTTACCGATAATTTGACAAATAACTCTTCCGATCAAGATCTAATTATGTCATATGTAACAAACTCAACCGTAGAATTTCAGGTTAGAGAAGGTAGTTCAAAACAATTTATACAAGGAGGGACTGGAAACATAGGTAATATATGGCATCATTATGCTGGTTATTGGGATTCTTCCAATAATTATATAAAATTGTATCAAAACGGGGTTTTGGTAAATTCTGCAACAACAAGTAAAAATTTAGTGACAAAAGTTAGAAAGTATGCATATTTAGGTAAAAATCCAATTGGCACAAATGGACAACTCTCAATGCAAGGATACATAAGATATTTTAGAGTATGGAATAATAAAGTATTAACTGATCAAGAAGTATTATCATTATATCAAAATAGAGATTCTTTTCAATATTTGAAAATAAACGATAATTCACTTGACTCAAGTTCAATAGATATGGCTACAATTAATAATACAATTTTGATTGATTTACAAAATAATTACGACATAAGAAATACACAAGCAATAGTAAATAATCTATCTGATTCAAGTGATAATATACTTAATAATATTGGAGGATTTACACAAAATATACAAATGTCATTACATTCACCAGAAAATAAAAAGATACTAGAAATTTCTCATACTAACTTACAAGCAAGAAGTTCTCAAATTTGGCAAAGCATAAGTTCATCAAGAGCATTTGAATTAATGGAAACACAAATTCTTCAATTTCCTAATTTATATGGATGGTATAAACCTGAAAATTTAATATTCAATAGTGACAATACAGTAAATGAATGGAGGTCTTTGACAGGTAGTAACCACATAACAACTTGGCAAGATAGTGCAAGTAAACCTGTAGTTGTTTTATCAGAAACAAATAGTTTAACTGGAGAACAAATGAGTTATCTTCATGGTAGAGCACAAGGTGGATTTGATATGCCACATACTCCTAATGCTACTTCCACACCTAATTACACATTGGTCCATGTTACAAGAAGACCAAATTCAGGAGTAGATATAAATGGAAGAATATGGTCTGCAAGAAGTAATGTTATGAGTGGTCATCATAGTTCTACAAGAACAAGTTATTTCTATCATAATGATTCACCGGATGTAAATACAAATACTAGTTATCATTCTGCTTATGATTTAGTTGTCTACATTGATACGTGGAATAGCATTCATTCTAAAAGTGATGGTAAAAGTTGGTATAATACATCTGGTTATAATAGTTCATGGAGTAGTGGTCAAGTATGGTCACTAAATGGTCCAAATTATTATGGAGAAGCATCTGATTGGCATGAATTTGAAACTATATATTTTGATAGAATATTAAATCAAAACGAAATAGATATTTTGAAAGCATATCTTGATGCTAAATATTTAGGATATGTTGATTTAAATACTTTTCCTGGAGAAAAAGAAAGAACATTTGATAATCATTATATTTTGTATAAAATGCAAAATTTTAATTCTGTTAGTTCATATTCAGATGTTGCTGATGTATCAACAACTCTAACAAATGTAGTAAATCCTATTTTGAACGAATTAGCAATTTATGATTATACAAATATTTTTTCTTTTGATTCATTAAAAACAAATTTAGGAAAACCAAATAAAATCTCACTTTATAATGACTGTATTTACTTCTATGATAATGATAGTAACCTAATTCTTAAAAATGACCAACAGACAAATTTTATTACTAAAGTAGTAGGAAATGGTACATTAGGAGATCCATCTGAAAATATTAATGCAATAGATACAAGTTTAAATAAAGTAAATGCACTTACATTAGATGATTCAGGAAATATTTATATGTTTGTTGATCAAACAACAAAAATATGGAAAGTATCATCATCAACAAATAAAATTAATTCTTATTATGATTTAAGTTCAAATCCTCCTGTATGGTCATTAATTAGTGATACAATTACTGATTGGAATGGTAGTTTTGAAGATCCAGTTGTAAGCAGTTTTGGACCAACTAATTATACTCATAATAATTTACAAATAACAGGATGGACTTGGTCTGTTCCAAGTAATGCTAGCGAATCTGCTTTATGGGGACCTGCTTTTGGTCGTAATCCTTGGAACGGCACACCTATTGCAGGTTCTGGTAGTCAACAAGTTGGTCTAAGATTTGAACAATCATTAATTAAAACTATTAACGGTATTTTAGAAGATGGAGTAGATTATAAAATAAAATTAAGAGCAGTCACTCGTTATGGACAATACACTCAATCTAGACCAGATCCTAGAATAAAAATTTTTTATAATGATGTTGAAATATTTGAATTTAATTTGAGAATGCAAGATGGTGAACCTGCAGTAACTATAGATGATATTAAATTTACTGCAACAAATTCAGCACAACATATAATTAGATTTACACATCAAGATAATACTGATTATACGATGATGATGGATGATATTGAATTGTATAAAGATATTAAATTACCACCACTTGATCATTTTAATGTAGATGCAATGACATTCAATACAGATTACAGTAAACTATATATTAGTGCTGATTTATCAAATCAAGTTAGTAAAATAAAAATTATAGATACATCTTCACAAACCATATCAAATACAAGTGTGAACTTTCCTGCACATATCTCAACTATGAAACATAAAGATGGATATCTATATATTGGCGGAAGATCAATTACAGGTAATAATCCAATTAATGGAGGTAACCAAGTTTGGAAGATAAGCACTAGTGATTTTACTAATACAGTATTAGCAGGTCAATCAAACATTGGTGCAACAGTAGGACAATCTGGAGTAAGTCAAGATACAACATTAGGAGATTTAAGTTTAGCTACAACTGCCAAATTAGGAGACGTTTCAGGAATTGAAATAAGTGATTCTGGTGATATATTTATTTCTGATACTACTAACAATAGAATACGTAAAATTGACTCTTCAAATAACTTTATATCAACTTTTGTTGGTGACGGTTCAGGTTCTTTTTATGGAAATCTAATAGGATCTAATGAAGTAAAAATTAATAATCCTACTGATTTGATATTTGACACGAGTTCTAATTTATTATACTTTTCTGATTTTAATAACAGAATAATAAGAAAAATAGAAAACATTGATCCAACTTTTATTTCAAGATCAGCTAATACAGGATTTAAATTTGGAGGAAATAGTATACATAATTATATTTTAGAAAGAAACAGTAATCAATTAAAATTATATATTGATGGAACATTAAAAACTGAATTATCAGTAAAAGGTCTTATGTCTAATGTTGATCATCAAATTGGTTTTTCTAAATTAGATCATTCTTATAACATTTATGTAAATTCAGTTCCTCCTGATCAAGCTGTATCATCAGGTGCATCAAACTCATTTATATTAACAGGAGCTTCTAGAAGCTTAACTGATGCTTTAAATCCAGGTATATCACTAGAGCTAATTGGTTCTCCAACTTTTTCTGAAGCAAATGGTGTTGAATTAACTTATGACATAAATAAATATATTAAAATACCACAAACAGTTATGGATATTGGAACAAATGATTATACTTTATCACTATGGATTAAGGATGCTGTTTTTAATGGAAATGATCATAACACCTTAATTAGTATTGATTTTAATGCTCACATAAATAGTACTGGTGGTAGTCTCTTTTCTGCCAATGGTAGTTCTAATATAAACCTACATGATCAATTGGGTAGCACAAAAAGTATTACGACAAATTATGTTTATGGTGCTGATAGTAATTTACACAATTATGTTGTTTCAAGAAAAGGCACTACCACTAGAGTATTTGTCGATGGCGTTGAAATAGGTTCTCATGTACTTGATCCACCAGCAGCACCAGCTGGAGATGATACCAACTATATAGGTGTAGTATTATGGAGTAATTCTATTACAAGACCTCTACAAGGAAATATCACAAAATTCGAAGTTTGGAGAGGAACTGGATTTGAAACTTGGTCATTTACTGATCCAACAACTACTGCTAGAGATGGAGATATATTTTTACCAGGAACTATTTATAAGTATGATATTTGGAAAAATCAGTCATTATTAGATATTAGTGTTACTTATAATCAAGGATATACAAGAGAAATTAGAAATGAACTACATTCATATTATCAAACATCATCAGTTTCAAGTTTAGCAAATGCTTTTGATTTTAATATGAATACGAAAGCTGAAACAAATATAGGTATAGGAGAATATTTTGACATGAGTTTTATTGGTTTTGATTTAAGTAGTGTACAATCATTGATAATTTTTAATAATACACCAAATAATAATACAAGATTATTACTATTTGACGATAGCGATAATATAATTATTTTAAATAATAATGAAATTAGTACTGGATCAAATGAAGATTCAATTATAAAGTATAAAGGTGAATCATATGATAGATATCAAAGAAAGTTAAAAAGTATTAGAGTAAAAACAAATAAATATGCATCATTTAACATTAATGAATTTCAAGTTTGGGTTAATGATATTAATCTTGCTCCATTAGGAACAATTACTCAAAGCTCAACAAGAGATCCTGGCGGCAATGCTAACGACCAATCATTAAATACATTTTCAAGGACAAATCGAGGATTAAATGAATATCTAGATTTATCATTATATTATCCAGTAGCAGCAAATACTATTCAATCAATTGTATTATATAGTGATTTGTTACTTGATAACAATCCAATAATTAAAAGAGTAAGAATTGAAACTACAGAAAATTATTCAATAGAAATAAATGAATTACAAATTTGGGTTGGTAGTTCAAATATTGTTTCTAACTTTACTGGAAATCTGTCAACTACAGTAAACGATGTCTCATTAGCTTTTGATAATAGCTTTAATACATATACCAAAACAAACTCTGGTATTGGTGAATATATTGATTTATCATCAAATACAGGTTTCTATTACAATGATTTACAAACTATAGTTTATTATTCAAATAATGATTTGTCAAATACTAAGATTATATTATATGATGATTACGATAATAAAGTTATTGAACATATTACAGAAATTCATGATAATACTTTGCCTTTACCAACACACAATTGGGATTTCAGACAAACTATATCTGCAGGAGGAACTATAAATGATAGCATATCTGGAACTACAGCTACTTTAACAGGTGTAGCAGCTGATCCTACAAATGGAGCTGCATTTACAAATAGTAATCATAATGATTATATTGCTTTAACTCCATTTAATACTGGAACTGAATTTTCTATGGAGTTTTATTTTCAAAAATTAGCAACTACATCAACTAACTGGCCGGTTTTAATTCATATGTCAGATGCACAAACTAATTTTAGTCCTCATTTTTGTTATTTTCAACATGATAAAGTGAATAATGATCAGCAAACTGCTTTTAATGGTAGCTCTAGTAATGGAATACATGATAGCTCTAATTTGGTAATAGCAGATAACGACTATGTTCACTTTGTTGTAACTTGGAATGATACTTCAAAAGAATTTAATTATTACTTAAACGGCTCATTGGTAGAAACTGTTACAAAAAGTAGTTTAAGTTTTACAGATGCAACCTATACATATAATTATCTGGGTAATAATACTTCCCTCGTAAGTAAAGGATATAACGCTAATTTTTATTATTTCCGTTACTGGAAAAACGAAGTATTGTCTTCATCTGATGTCAGCACTTTATATTCAAATCGCACAACAACTAATTATATTTATAACCTGATCACTACAAGATCTACTATTTATAATGTTATTAAATATAAAGGACCACAAGCAGATTCATTAATTCCAAGATTTAATAGAATGAGATTTGATACATATACTAATGCTTACTTTAATATAAATGAACTTCAAGTTTGGGTTACTGATTCTAGCAAAAACTTAGGATTAGGTAATTCATATGATTTAAGTTCTGTAAATATTGTATCAAATTCAACTATTGATGCAACTATAACAAGACCAATAATTGTTAACACAGACTCAATTTCTAGCTATTCAATTTCTCTTCCATTTGTATGGGCAACTCACGATGGCCTCCCATGGGCAAAAGATATTATTTATCATAATAATTATATTTATTGGGCTGGAGGATTTGATTATAGATCTGGTTATATATGGAGAGCTCCAACAAACGACTTATCATCAGCATCTG
>MDTB01160211.1_pt1 | contig 56786 bp, 53 predicted proteins | sample 811161 | NCBI WGS metagenome assembly MDTB01 (sample SAMN05326650, study PRJNA326480) | marine metagenome | isolation source: seawater | place: Mediterranean Sea | collected 2009 | reverse complement strand
TACTGAATTTACACAATAGCGTAGCCCAGTGCCTGTTGGACCATCGTTAAAAACGTGACCAAGGTGTCCATCACAACTGTTACAAATGATTTCGGTACGAACCATACCGTGAGAGGTATCATTCTCATACCTAACCTTTCCTTCAATTGCTGAATCAAAACTAGGCCATCCGCAATCGCTCTTAAACTTTGAGCTACTAGCAAAGAGGGGTTCTTTACAAGCATAACAGCTATAGGTACCTTCGTCAAAGTGCAAGTTGTATTCTCCTGTATGTGGATATTCTGTTCCCTTTTGGCGTAGTATTCTAAAGGCCTCTGGGTTTAGTTTGTCTTTCCAATATGCGTCTGTTTTTTTCATGTCTTGAACGGTTTCTGTTCCTTTTTGTTTTGTAGGTTCTTGTGCGCAGGCTTGTAGCGAAAAAAAGAGGTATAAAAATAAGGCATATGCTAGTGCTTTCATGATGCTTGAATAAACGATATTACTTTATGGATAACCTTTTCATCTCTCAGAATCCTGCGGTGCCCAAGTCCTTTAGTAACCATCAAGGTGGCTTTGGGATGCTGTTTGTGTATGTTTACAGAACAACTTACGTCAATATCAAGGTCATCTTCGTCGTGAACAATCAGCGATGGTGTTTGCTGTTGGCGAACAACATAACTTGCATCATAATCATTGATATTAATGTTGTATTTGTCTTGAAAATATGTCTTCATACGTTCCAATGTCTTAAACTTTAATCCTACTGACGTAATGAAATTATCAAAAATCGTGCGCATTTGGTCTCCAGAGCCAATGGTGACGATTTTTTTAACATTTGAAGCCTGTTCACAATACTTTAAAATAGCCATACTGCCAAGCGAGTGCCCGATGTAAATATCAAATTCACCATAATGATTGTTTAGTGTCTTTATGGCGATACCCCATTGAAGTATATTGGTTATTTTACCTGTGGATTTGCCATGTGCGGGAGCATCAAATGAAATCACGTGATAGCCTTTTTTGTGTAGGCTTTCTGCGATAGCATAGAGTTGTGTGCCTCTGCCGCTCCATCCGTGGACCAGCAGTACCTTTTCACCTTTATTTTTCCATTCAAAACACATAATGGATTCGTTAATATCCGGAACAGCAACCAATTCTTGGTGACAGTTTGCCAATGCTTTTCCCTCTTTTTCAGGTAATTTAAACTTGAGGGGTTTTGAAAATATATGTGCTGCTAGACGCATGCCCAATTCAGGCGAAAACCTTTCAATTAATCTGAGCGACTGCTTAAGCCAAAAGGGTACGGAAATAACTTGTTTAAGCTTTTTTTTCTTTACCATTACACAAAGTTAAGCTTATCCTTTTTATGTCTTGAAACATTTTTGTTTATTTGGGAAAACAAAGCATATGCCATTACACAAAAAGGGGGACAAACGTCTTTTACGTGCTTGGGCCTCTTACGATTGGGCAAATTCCGTTTATTTCCTTGTTATTTCATCCGCCATTTTCCCACTTTATTATGGATATATATGTGCTAATGAGACGTATTTAGTAGTGTTTGGTATGTCGTTTAAAAACACGGCTCTTATCAGTTATGTAACTGCCCTAGCTTTTATGTTTATTGCGATTTGGTCACCCATTCTCTCCGGTATTGCAGATTATATGGGTAACAAAAAACGGTTTATGCAGTTTTATTGTTACTTGGGTTCTGCTGCTTGTGTTGGTTTGTATTGGTTTGACATTGATAACCTTTACTGGGGCTTATTGTTTTATTTTTTAGCGCTTGTTGGGGCTTGGTCAAGTTTGGTTTTTTACAACTCTTACCTTCCTGATATAGCCTACCCAGAACAGCACAACAAAATCAGTGCACGTGGTTTTGCATTGGGCTATATTGGAAGTGTATTGTTACTGCTGATTAATCTCTTTATGGTCTTAAAACCAGAATGGTTTAATATTTATGGCGAAGGAGGGGTAGCTTCTCTAAAAGCTATGCGCTATTCTTTTGTCATGGTGGGGATATGGTGGTTTGGATTTAGCCATATCGCTTTCTACCACTTGCCACGTGGTTTTAAAGACAAGGTATACACCAAAGACATCTTCTTTAATGGCTATCGTGAACTCAAAATAGTTTGGAGGAGTCTCCGTAAACTCACGCAATTAAAACGTTATTTGGTTGCTTTTTTTGTGTTTAGCATGTCCTTGCAAACGGTAATGATAGTGGCCGCATATTTTGGAGAACAGGAAATTTCTTGGTCTGGCCAAGAAAAAACAATGGGGCTTATAATCAGTATTTTACTCATTCAAATAATTGCCGTTTTTGGCGCATTGCTTTCATCTAAGCTTGCCAACAAATGGGGCAACATCAAAACCCTAATATTGCTAAATTGTATTTGGGTAATCTTATGTATTAGTGCTTACTTTATTTATGAGCCTATTGAGTTTTATTTGGTTGCTGCTTTTGTAGGTCTTTGTATGGGTGGCATACAATCCGTAGCGCGCTCAACTTATTCTCAGCTAATACCAGAAACTATCGATACCACTTCATATTTTAGTTTCTACGACGTAGCAGAAAAGGTAGGTATCGTTATCGGTATGTTGATTTATGGCACCATAGACCAAATAACAGGAAGTATGCGAAATGCTTTATTCTTTTTTGTAATCTTTTTCTTCTCTGGGGCAGTTTTGTTAGTCCGATTGTATAAAAAGGATAAATTTCTCACCTCAAGTTAGTATTTACTGACCTTCAATAAACCATTAATTTTTTTCTTAATATCATTAATATATTTGTTTAACATCTCACATAAATAACCTGAGATTTAAATTATCAGAAAGTTTTTAAATCCACTATTAGATCTCCAGAATTTGAAATGTTAGCGGCTACTTGATTTAAATCTAGCCGTTTCCAACAAAAAAGAATGTTTATGTTTTTATGATTTTTAGATATTGATTACAATTTTTAAACTAAATTCTAAAGTGGCACAGATTTTGAAAATTATTATATAATATTGTTAAATAGCTGTTTTTAGGTTTTTTATTTTAAATTCGGACAAAATGGCACTCATAAATTCTGATGTTTCAAAAAAATATTTTATCTCCTGGTTCCCTTTTACCTCAAGATTTAGAAGATGAAGCGGATTTGATTCCATTAATGACTTCAGATGACGAGCAAGCTATGCTCAAAGAACCTCTTCCGGAAGAGTTACCAATACTCCCTTTAAAAAACACTGTATTGTTTCCCGGTGTTGTGATTCCTATTACTGCCAGTAGGGATCGCTCCGTAAAGCTTATCAAAGAAGTAAACAAGGGGAGTAAAATTCTTGGAGTAATTGCTCAACAAAATGGCGATACCAAATCTCCCTCGCCAAAAGATTTATTTCAAAAAGGAACTCTTGCAAAAGTTTTACGAGTACTTAAAATGCCTGATGGTAACACCACGGTTATCCTACAAGGAAAAAAGCGATTTGAAACTACGGCATATACTCGTGAACACCCTTTTTTAAAGGCTGAGATCAAAGGACTTAATGAAGTGCGACCGGAAGAAGGGGATCCAAATTTTGATGCAATAATTGAATCTATACGTGATTTGGCATTAAAAATCATTTCTCAAAACCCTGAGATACCCACTGAGGCATCTTTTGCTATCAAAAACATTCAAAGCAATACATTCTTGGTAAATTTTGTTTCCTCTAATATGAATATGTCAGTAGCTGAAAAGCAAGAAATAATGGAAATAGACCAATTGGAAAAACGCGCCATGTTGTGTTTAAAGAAAATGAATATTGAATATCAGAAGCTTTCTCTTAAAAATGATATTCAAAGTAAAGTACGTACAGATTTAGACCAACAACAGCGCGAATATTTCTTGCATCAACAAATGAAAACTATTCAAGAAGAGCTGGGTGACGTTTCTTATGACCAAGAGTTGCACGAGATGCGCGACCGTGCTAAGACCAAAGCTTGGGATGATAAAGTAGCTGCGCATTTTAAGAAAGAACTTGCGAAGCTTGAACGGATGAATCCTCAGGTAGCTGAATATTCAGTACAGCGCAACTACTTGGACTTATATTTAGACTTACCTTGGAACACATATTCTGAAGATTCGTTTGATTTAGACAGGGCACAGAAAATTTTAGACCGAGACCATTTTGGTTTGGACAAGGTCAAACAGCGTATAATTGAACATTTGGCCGTACTTAAGTTACGTAAAGACATGAAATCACCCATCATTTGTTTGGTGGGGCCACCTGGTGTTGGAAAGACCTCATTAGGTAAATCTGTAGCTGAAGCCTTAGGGAGAAAATACATTCGTATGTCTTTAGGTGGAATGCGCGACGAAGCAGAAATACGCGGACACCGCAAAACATATATTGGCGCTATGCCGGGTAGGTTAGTGCAAAATATAAAGAAGGCCAGCACATCAAACCCTGTGTTTGTTCTCGATGAGCTAGATAAGCTTGCAGAAAGTGCACACGGCGATCCATCATCGGCCATGCTAGAGGTATTGGATCCAGAACAAAATACGAATTTTTATGACAATTATTTGGAAACAGGCTATGATCTTTCAAAGGTGATGTTTATAGCTACTGCGAACGGTCTTTCGTCCATACAACCTGCATTACGGGATCGTATGGAAATCATTGAAGTAACTGGATATACAATAGAAGAGAAAGTACAAATTGGATTGCGCTATTTATTACCAAAACAACTTAAAGAAAATGGGCTAAAAAATTCAGCGGTTAAACTCCCTAAAGCAACCATGCAACATATCGTGGCTGGATACACTCGCGAGTCAGGAGTAAGAGGTCTTGAAAAACAAATTGCAAAGGTAGTACGTCACTTTGCAATTTTAGAGGCAAAGGAAACACCAAGAGCTTCCAAACTACCAAGTGAAGAGCTTGAGTCAATAATGGGGCCTGCAAAGATGTTGCGAAACACTTATGAAAATAACAATGTAGCTGGAGTTGTCACTGGTCTTGCATGGACAAGTCTAGGAGGTGATATTTTATTCATTGAATCATCAATTAGCAAAGGCAAAGGGGTGTTGTCTATTACCGGAAACTTGGGGAAGGTAATGAAAGAATCTGCGACCATAGCACTACAATATATTAAGGCACATGCTTCTGAGCTAGCCATTGAAGAAGACTTCTTTTCTAAGTATAATTTTCACATCCACGTGCCCGAAGGTGCAACCCCTAAAGACGGTCCCAGTGCAGGGATTACCATGATTACTTCTTTGGTTTCGAGTATACTTAAACGCAAGGTCAAAAACCGTATTGCTATGACAGGTGAAATTACCTTGCGGGGTAAGGTATTGCCAGTTGGCGGTATCAAGGAAAAGATACTTGCAGCCAAGCGTGCCAACATAAAAGAAATTATTTTAAGTGAGAAAAATCAAACTGATATAAATGAGATTAATGCACGTTACCTTAAAGGCTTACAGTTTCATTTTGTAACATCTATTGATGAAGTACTTGCCATCGCCATCACTAAACAACGTGCATTGGGTACGAAAAAGCAATAATTTGCGTTTTTTGAGGGATGAAGCAATTTGCTGTTTGTTGGTTGTTGGGCTGCTCAGCTTTTTTGAGCGCACAAATTGGGGGTGACGCTACATTTCGCTTTCTGGAACTTTCCAATTCCCCACGACAACTCGCATTGGGTGATCCCATAACCCTTCAAGATATGGATATCAGTACCGCCCTCGCAAACCCAGCGATGATTCGAGGTGAGCAAGGAGGTCAAGTTATGGTCAATTATGAGCCTTATTTTGATGGCATAAATCGCGGCACTGCTGCCTACGCATATGCGTTCAACAGGCAAAAAGCGTTGGTCTTTGATGTCAACTATATTAATTATGGCACTTTTGATGGCGCCGACCCTTTAGGTAATCCAACAGCGAGTTTTACGGGGAGCGAGGTAGCTCTTGGTATTGCAAGTTCTCACTATTTTATCCGCCAAAACATATATCTTGGGGCGCGTTTGCGCTATACGCTGTCTAATTTAGAGACGTATACCTCAACTGCCCTTTCGGGCGATATAGGATTGTATTTTAGTGGTATTACCAAGGCTTGGCGAATTGCATTGGTCTATCAGCATATGGGAAGTCAATTGACGGCCTATGATGATGTGTTTGAACCTTTACCCGCCAATCTAAGCTTGGGTTTTTCTAGTGCACTTAAACACTTGCCCTTACGCTGGCATCTAACATTTCATCACCTAAATAAATATCCCTTGTATTTTGATAATACCGAGGATATAAGTCAAACTTTAGGGGGTGGTACCAACCAAAAACCTGCGGGTTTAACTAAGAAATTATTGCGTCATGCGTCATTCGGCGTTGAGCTTTTTCCAGCGTCTTTGTTTTCCATTCGTTTGGGGTATCATGCCCAGCGAGCAGCAGAATTGCGTATTTTAGAGCTACGTAATTTTTCAGGTCTTTCGTTTGGCGTAGGTATGCAACTGCGAGGTTTGCGGTTCCAAATAAGTCATGCACGCTACAACATAGCTGGAAACCGTACGTTTTTGGGATTAACCTTAGAGCCAAAACGATGAAAAAACACTTTGTAATTGCCATAGATGGTGCATCTTCAACAGGTAAAAGTACCTTAGCTAAGGGACTTGCCAAGGCATTGGATCTTGCACATGTAGATTCAGGCGCCATGTACCGAGGCATTACCCTCTATGCTCAGCAAAACGGCTTTCTCGTAAATAATAAATTGAATACCAAAGCCCTATTGTCGCAATTGGACGACATTAATTTGTGTTTTGAAGGCGATACTTTTAAGTTGAATGGAGTTGATGTAAGCACTCAAATACGCAGTATGCAGGTTTCTGAAGCCGTAAGCTTGGTGGCAACCATACCGGAAATACGATCCTTTTTGGTTGCACAACAACGTATTATTGGCACTAACCAATCTGTTGTAATGGATGGTCGTGACATAGGTACAGTTGTGTTTCCAAAAGCAGACTTAAAACTTTTTTTAGTTGCAGATGTCAATATTAGGGTGCAGCGGCGCTTTGATGAGCTTAATACTCAAAATACAACTACTTCTGTAAGGGAGGTATTTAACAACCTTGTGGAGCGTGATCATCTTGATAGTACTCGCGCTGATTCACCTCTTGTACAGGCAGATGACGCCATTCTACTCGATGCCACACAGTTCACGGTTGAAAGTATGCGAAACCATGTATTGGACTTGGTAGCCAAACGCCTGGGCTAGGTTTTGTACATTTGATGCCCCAATTGAAAACATATGTTCAAACAAATAATTTGTGTTCTTACCAATACGCTACTGCTTATTTCGTGCACCAATAAAACTAAGACTCAAGAAAATAAGACTATCCATTGCATTGCTGAGCAGTTTAACGTTAACATATACGACGATGCAGCACGATCTCTCATAGATTCTAGAGCTTCTTTTGAAATTCTGGCTACTGGATTTAAATGGAGTGAAGGCCCATTGTGGGTGCCAGACCTACAAGCATTGATCTTTTCCGATGTACCTACAAATAAGATCTACAAATGGAGTGAGCAGGATAGCCTAAGTATTTATCTCGAATATGCTGGACATACAGGTGAGAGAAACAAAGAGTCTGAAAGAGGCTCAAACGGCTTATTTTTGTATAAGGAAAACAAGTTGTTGTTATGTCAGCATGGCGATAGGCGTATCGCTCTTCTCGATGCCGAACTAAACCAAGCAAAACCCCGGTTTATAACTATAGCTGACTCATATGACAACAAACGCTTTAACAGTCCTAATGATTTGGATGTGGATATTGATGGGAATATTTATTTTACTGATCCACCATATGGTCAACCTGGTACCAAAACAGCAGAAATTGGTGTTAACGGTGTGTTTAAAGTTGCGCCAAGCGGCAAAGTTTCCATATTGATTGACAGTCTCAATCGACCAAATGGTATAGCCTTATCACTCGATTCAAAAAAGCTGTATATCAATCAGTCTGATAAAGAGAATCCCTTTTTATACAGTTATGAAATTGCAGCAGATGGGGCACTCAAAAACGGGAAGATATTATTTGATTTTAGGCCATTCACTGCTCAATACAGAGGCCTGCCTGACGGATTAAAAATTCACAAGAATGGTAACATATTTGCTACTGGTCCAGGAGGTGTGTATATCATAAGTCCAGTGGGGAAACACCTAGCAACCATTGAGACTGGGAAGCGTACAGCCAATTGTGCTTTTGATTCCGACCAAACATATTTATACACCACTACAACAGATATGCTCCTACGGATTAAGTTGAAATAGATTTTTATTCAACGGCTGTATTTTTACAACTCTTAAAAAATAGTTTGGACATCTTCGAGAAAGACATTACATTTGCCGTCCTCTTGGGAAGCGCTTTAGAGTAATGCAAGAGTATAAAAAATAAATAATCCTTCTGTAAGGTTGCGCCTTTTACTCCACTAAACAGAATACAAATATTACCGCAGCATGGCTAACAAAAAACAAGCTGTAGAAGCGATAACTGAAGAAGTTGATGCTAAAACAGAAATCGCCACAGAGACAACAGAGACTATAGAAGCTCAATCCGAGATAGAAGAGACATCAACTCCTCAAGAACATTCCACACCAACCGTTTCACCTGAAGAATTCCTTTCCAATTTTAATTGGCAAAAATTCGAAGAGGGTATTGAAGCCGTTGAGGATGATAAATTAAAGGAGTTCGAACAACTCGTTTCTGAAAATTTTGTAGATACTCACGGCGCAGATGTTGTTGTTGGAAAAGTCATTCACATGACTGATCGCGAAGCCATTATTGATATAAACGCCAAATCAGAAGGAGTTATTTCACTTAATGAATTCCGTTACAATCCTGAACTTAAAGTTGGGGATACGGTCGAGGTAATGATCGACACACGTGAAGATAAAACAGGACAACTTGTATTATCACATCGTAAAGCACGTACGATAATGGCATGGGATCGTATTAATTCTGCTCATGACAACCAAGAGGTTATTACTGGCTTTGTTAAATGTCGAACTAAAGGTGGAATGATTGTAGATGTATTTGGTATTGAAGCATTCTTGCCTGGTTCTCAAATTGATGTTAAACCAATTCGCGATTACGATCAGTACGTTAACAAAAACATGGAGTTCAAGATTGTCAAAATTAATCATGAATTCAAAAATGTTGTGGTATCCCATAAAGCACTTATTGAAGCTGATATTGAAGAGCAGAAAAAAGAGATTATTGCACAACTTGAAAAAGGACAAGTGCTAGAGGGAACTGTAAAAAACATAACCTCTTACGGAGTGTTTATCGATCTTGGAGGTGTTGATGGACTGGTACATATTACCGATTTATCTTGGAATCGCATTAGCCATCCAAGTGAAATTTTGGAGGTAGAGCAAAAACTCAATGTGGTCATTCTTGACTTTGATGACGATAAATCACGTATTCAACTTGGTGTGAAGCAATTATCAAAGCACCCATGGGAAGCTATTGACGAGAAAATGAATGAGGGTGAAAAAGTTAAAGGAAAAGTTACTGTTATCGCTGATTACGGAGCATTTGTTGAAGTAGCTCCGGGTGTTGAGGGTCTTGTTCATGTTTCTGAAATGTCTTGGAGTACGCACTTGCGTTCTGCACAAGACTTTGTTAAAGTTGGAGACGAGTTAGAGGCAGTAATTCTAAACCTTGATCGCGAAAATCGTAAAATGTCTTTGGGTATTAAACAACTTTCACAAGATCCTTGGACCGATATTACTATCAAATATCCATTGGGCTCTAAACACACAGGTATTGTTCGCAACTACACTAACTTCGGTGTGTTTGTTGAATTAGAAGAGGGTATTGACGGATTAATTTATATTTCTGACTTATCTTGGACAAAAAAAGTAAAACACCCTTCAGAAGTAGTTACGGTTGGACAAGAGCTTGAAATAATAGTTCTTGAATTAGACGTTGAAGGTCGTAAGCTCAGTCTTGGACATAAACAAACAACGGACAACCCTTGGGAGAAATATGCTAAAACATATGGTGAAGGTTCTAATCATGAACTTGCTATTACAGAAATCGTTGACAAAGGGGCTACAATAGTACTTAACAATGACATCACTGCATTTGTTCCAGGACGTCACTTAGAAAAGCAAGACGGCAGTAAACTTGTTAAAGGTGAATCAGCTAATTTCAAAGTTATTGAATTCAATAAAGACTTTAAGCGCGTTGTAATGTCCCATGCAGCAGTTTACAAAGGTATTGAAGCTGATAATGTGAAAAAATCTAAACGTAAAATGTCTGATAATGCAGAAAAATCTACCCTTGGTGATTTAGATGCACTTGCAGATCTTAAGCGTAAATTAGATGGTAAACCATAACAAATTAAAACAGATGTAAATAAAAGGGGTCGATTATATGCACTCTTTTTAACTAATAATGTTTGCAATAAAATCGCCTACATCTGAAGTGGTATAATTGTTAAGTGGGAATATTTCCGGTGTGCAAACTCCTTTTTCAAGTGCCAATACCACTGCATTTCGAACGGCTGTAGATTCGTCATCCATACCAAAGTGCGTCAGCATCATAGAAGCAGATAAAATCATGGCAATAGGGTTAGCAATACCTTTTCCTGCTCCTTGTGGGAAAGAACCATGAATGGGCTCAAACAAAGCATGTGTTTCCCCAACAGAAGCGGAAGGTAGTAATCCAATAGACCCTCCAATAACGCTTCCTTCATCAGATATAATATCACCAAATAAGTTGCTAGTTAGCACTACGTCAAATTGGTTTGGCGCCAATATCATTTGCATTGCAGCGTTGTCAACAAACAAGTAGCGGAGTTCAACATCGCTATAAGTCTCTTCATGCATTGCCGTTATAACACGACGCCACAAACGTGATGTCTCTAACACGTTCGCTTTATCAATTAGAGTTAGTATGTTGCGTCTTTTTCGTGCAGCAGCAAATGCTTTGTGTGCTATGCGTTCAATTTCGACCTTGCTATATTGACACAAATCGGAAGCCGTATTTTTGTCAGCCGATAATTTCTTCTCTCCAAAGTAAATACCACCCGTTAGTTCACGATACATTTCAAAGTCGGTGCCTTTGACTCGTTCTTCTTTTAGGGGGGACTGATGTAATAAGGCATCAAAAGTTTTTACAGGTCTGATATTACAAAATAATCCTAAAGCTTTTCTAATAGCAAGCAAGCCTTGTTCTGGACGTACTTTTGCATTTGGATTGTTATCGTATTTGGGATCACCAATAGCTCCAAATAATACAGCATCACTTTCCAAACTTGTTTTGAGTGTAGGTTCGGGAAGTGGGGTACCAGTTTTGTCAATGGCAATAGCACCTACGTCTGCATAATTATAGTTAAACTCGTGATCGTAGGCTTTTGCCACGGCATCCAATACTTTGACAGCCTCTTGAACTATTTCAGGGCCAATACCATCTCCAGGAAGTACTGCTATATTTTTTTTCATGCTGGTTTATTAAATAGTAATTAAGCACGTTTTTGTTCAAATGCTTCAATAGCCTCTCTCTGACTTATCAAATAATCGATGTCGTCGTAGCCGTTTATCAAGCACATTTTTTTGTAGTCATTTATTTCGAACGATACTACAATGTCTGCTGCATCAATGATTAGCTTTTGGTTTTCTAAATCGACCGTGGCTTTAACAGCAGCATCTAGGTTTACAGCCGAAAATATACTTTGTAAATTTTCCGGTGTAACCTGAATGGGGAGTATGCCGTTGTTGAGGGCATTTCCTTTAAAGATATCGGCAAAAAAGCTTGAAATTACCACCTTGAAACCATAATCGGCAAGAGCCCAAGCTGCGTGTTCTCTACTTGATCCGCAGCCAAAATTATTCCCTGCTACTAAGATTGCCCCGCTGTATTTTGTTTGGTTTAAGGTGAAGTCCTCTTTGGTTTGTCCGTCAGTTGTAAAACGCCAATCCCGAAATAGGTTTTCACCAAATCCTTTTCGGTCTGTAGCTTTTAAGAAGCGTGCAGGAATGATTTGATCTGTGTCCACGTTTTCCACTGTTAGTGGAACCATGCTGCTTTTAAGAATTGTAAACTTTTCCATTATGTTTGACTTACATCTACAATTTTTCCAGCTACTGCTGCCGCTGCTGCTGTAACAGGACTAGCCAATAAAGTTCGTGCACCCTGCCCTTGACGCCCTTCAAAGTTTCTGTTTGAAGTAGAAACGCAATATGCACCAGCAGGAATTTTATCCTCATTCATTGCCAAACAAGCTGAACAGCCAGGTTGACGAAGCTTAAATCCAGCAGATTCAAATATTTTATCAAGACCTTCTGCTACAATCTGTTTTGCTACTTGTTGCGATCCAGGAACGATCAAAGCAAAAACGTCAGGAGATTTTTGTTTTCCTTTGATATGCGCTGCAGCAGCTCTAAAGTCTTCAATTCTCGAATTGGTACAACTGCCAATAAATACATGACTAATGGGCATATCGAGCAAATAGGTATCCGCTTCAAGCCCCATATATTCTAGTGATTTCACAAAACTAACATCGTTAGAAGAAGGAATTTTATCTACTATTTTTATACCCATCCCAGGATTTGTACCATACGTGATCATGGGGCCTATATCAGCTGCATCAAAATTATACTCTGCATCAAAAGAAGCACCTTCGTCTGTTGGTAAGGTTTTCCAATGCGTTATTTTTGCTTTTAGCGCTTTTCCTTTAGGCGCAAATTCACGTCCGCTTACATAGTCAAAAGTAGTTTGGTCTGGTGCAATCATGCCACCTCGTGCGCCCATTTCAATGCTCATGTTACAGACCGTCATGCGCCCCTCCATGCTCATTTCTTCAAAAATATTTCCTGCAAACTCTACAAAGTATCCCGTGCCAGCATCTGTTCCTAATTTGGCGATGACATAAAGCACTACATCTTTGGGTTCAACAGCTGGTTGTAGTTTACCTGAAACAACAATACGCATACTTTTAGGTTTGTCAACCAGTACACATTGACTCGCAAATACTTGTGCTACCTGGCTTGTTCCAATGCCAAAGGCAATGGTGCCAAAGGCGCCGTGTGTTGAGGAGTGACTGTCGCCACAAACCATGGTCATACCTGGTTGGGTAACACCTAATTCCGGGCCTATAACATGAACAATTCCTTGAAAGGGATGACCTAACCCAAACAGTTCAACACCGTATTCCTCACAGTTTTTGCTAAGCTGATTTACTTGCTTACGGGACAGTGCATCTTGGATGGGTAAATGTTGGTTTTCTGTGGGAACATTGTGATCGGCAGTAGCCACAACTTGATGGGGCCTAAAGAGCGAAATGCCTTTATCTTTTAGCATATTAAAAGCCTGTGGGCTAGTGACTTCGTGAATAAGGTGTTTGTCAATGTATAAAATGTCTGGACCATGCTTTACAGACGATATAACGTGAGTGTCCCAAACTTTATCAAAAAGTGTTTTTTTCATGGAGTTATAAACTGATTCCAGCGGTTTTTACTATTTCAGGGATGTCGGTGTCGTTTATTTCTTTTTTCTCGTCTGCAAAGGTTAAAAACGCTGCATATGCAAGGTCTAATTCGTCTTTTGTGAGTTCAATGCCAATGTTCTTAGCTCGGTAGGCGAGTGCTGCACGGCCACTTCTTGCTGTCAAAACAATAGAAGAAGTATTTACACCTACATCATTTGGATTGATGATTTCATAAGTTTCTCTATTTTTTATCACTCCGTCTTGGTGAATACCGGAACTATGCGCAAAGGCATTGGCACCAACAATAGCTTTGTTGGGCTGTACAATCATTCCCATGGCATCAGATACCATTTGACTGGTTTCAGATAGCAATTTGGTTTGAATATTGGTATCAAGACCCAAATTGGGGTGCTGACGCATAATCATCACAACCTCTTCCAAAGAAGTATTACCAGCGCGTTCCCCTATACCATTAATGGTACATTCAATTTGTCTTGCTCCGTTAATGACCCCTGTAATGGAGTTGGCTGTTGCAAGCCCAAGGTCGTTGTGGCAGTGACATGAAAGTATTACTTTGTGTATGGATGGTACGTGTTCCATCAAGTATTTTATTTTAGCACCGTATTCTTCAGGTAAGCAATACCCCGTAGTATCTGGTATATTTAATACTGTGGCACCTGCTTTAATCATGGCTTCACAAACTTGTGCCAGAAAAGCATTATCTGTTCTTCCTGCGTCCTCTGAATAGAACTCAATATCTTCAACGTATTTTTTAGCGTACTTCACAGCTGCTATACCACGCTCTATAATCTTTTCACGTGTAGAACGAAACTTGTGTTGTATGTGTGAGTCAGAAGTACCAATTCCTGTATGTATACGAGGACGTTTGGCAGGCTTTAACGCTTCTACTGCCACGTCAATATCTTTCTGAACAGCTCTGGTGAGTCCGCAAACTATGGCGTTTCTTACCGTTTTGGCAACGTCACTAACGGCTTCAAAATCTCCTGGAGAAGAAATGGGAAATCCCGCCTCTATGATATCGACACCAAGATCATCAAGTCGTTTGGCCAACACGAGCTTCTCTGTTTTGTTAAGCTTACAGCCTGGAACTTGCTCTCCATCTCGTAATGTAGTGTCAAAAATTTGTACATAATCTTGTTCCATGCAAAAAGGCGTTAAAGACAAAAGTAACCAATTTTAACAATTACAAAAGCAGAAATTAAACACTTCCTTGAATTTATTTGTAACCTGGCTTTCGTGGGTAAATGCATGTTCCCACCTTGCATTGAGGATGACATAATCTTTACTATATTTTAATCTTGTAATACTTATTTCCAATTAGTTTTGTTGCGGGTTGCATTCTTTTTATTTTAAAATCAATCCACTACCGCATTCCACAAAGCATCCTTTGGAGGAGGAGCTGTAAAGCTTATCAGCTCTTTTGTGGTTGGATGCATAATGGCTAGTTTTCTGGCATGCAAATGAATACTGCTGTCTTTATTTGGGCGTTTTGCTCCGTATTTCAAATCACCTTTTATGGTAATTCCTTCCCTGCAAAGTTGTGCCCTTATCTGATGGTGTCTACCTGTAAGAAGTTCAATTTCTAATAGAGTGTAGCGTTCCAACTCCAATTTTACATAATAAATCAATTCGCTGAACTTACTGTTAGGTACTTTTTTACGGTGAGCATAGGATTTGTTTTGGAATTGATTTCTAACCAGGAAATGCGATAATTTTGTTGGTGTATTAGTAACAACTCCACTTATAATTGCCCAATATATTTTAGAGGTAGTTTTTTGGATAAATTGTTTGTTAAGTCTGCTTAGGGCCTTTGAAGTTTTAGCTAAAACCATAACTCCGCTAGTGGGTCTGTCAAGCCTATGTACCAAGCCTAAATAAACCTTACCCGGTTTTTTATCCCTAGTTTTAATTGTGTTTTTCAATATTTCTAGAACAGACAAGTCTTTGGTATTGTCTCCTTGTGCCAACATGCCTGCAGGTTTGTTGATGACCAGTAGATGATTATCTTCAAAAAGTATTTGTGGCTGCAACTAGTATTGTTCGTCTTTATTTGGAAAATCTCTTGATTTTATGTCTTTTACATACTGTTTTATGGCAGTCGTCATTTGGTTATACAAGTCCATATAGCGTCGTAAAAAACGGGGGCTAAATTCGGTTGTTAGCCCTAGCATATCGTGCAAGACTAATACCTGTCCGTCTACATCTCCACCTGCGCCAATACCAATTACAGGTATTTTTACAGCTCCGGCTATTTTTTTAGCAAGCGCTGCGGGTATTTTTTCAAGTACCAATGCAAAACAGCCCAGTTGTTCAAGAATTTTGGCATCTTCTAATATTTTTTTTGCTTCAGCTTCTTCTCTTGCTCTAACCGTGTAGGTACCAAATTTATAAATGGATTGAGGCGTGAGACCTAAGTGTCCCATCACGGGGATTCCTGCATTAAGGATTCGTATGATAGAATCCTTAATTTCTGCCCCTCCCTCAATTTTAACAGCGTGCGCACCGGCTTCCTTCATAATCCGTATGGAAGAACGCAAGGCCTCTTTTGGATCTGATTGGTAACTACCAAAAGGTAAATCAACTACAACCAGCGCACGTTTTACGGCATTGACAACAGCACTTGCATGATAAATCATCTGGTCCAAGGTTATGGGTAACGTAGTTTCGTGACCTGACATAACATTTGATGCAGAGTCTCCTACCAAAATCACATCAATATTAGCTGCATCAACAGCTTTGGCCATAGAGTAGTCATATGCTGTTAGCATAGATATCTTGTTTCCCGATGCTTTCATTTCAATAAGTGCATTTGTCGTTATGCGCTTATATACTTTTTCAGATGTAGCCATAAAAATTTTTTCAAAAATACATTATTGATATCAAATTTCCTTACACATGACACCCTGTCATGAATTTGTTATGGCACAAAGATTGAGTTAAATCTAAAAATATATTTAAATGAGTAAGATTATAGGTATTGATTTAGGAACAACAAATTCATGTGTTTCCGTGATGGAGGGTAACGAGCCTGTTGTTATTCCAAATGCTGAAGGAAAGCGAACAACCCCCTCAGTTATTGCTTTTGTTGAAGGTGGTGAGATTAAAGTAGGAGACCCTGCAAAAAGACAAGCTGTTACCAACCCCACAAAAACCATATCATCTATAAAACGTTTTATGGGTAACAAGTTCTCAGAATCTAAAAATGATGTCGAACGTGTACCCTATAAAGTAGTGAAAGGTGATAATAACACCCCACGTGTTGATATTGATGGTCGTTTGTATACCCCTCAGGAACTTTCAGCAATGGTGCTTCAAAAAATGAAAAAAACAGCTGAAGACTACCTTGGACAAAGTGTAACAGAAGCTGTAATTACTGTTCCTGCATACTTTAACGACGCACAACGCCAAGCGACAAAAGAAGCGGGCGAGATTTCAGGACTTAAAGTACAACGTATCATCAATGAACCAACTGCTGCAGCACTTGCCTATGGTTTGGATAAGAGTGGTTCTGATAGAAAAATTGCAGTTTATGATCTTGGAGGTGGAACATTTGACATATCTATACTTGAATTAGGCGATGGCGTATTTGAAGTGTTGTCAACCAATGGTGATACTCACCTTGGTGGTGATGATTTTGATGACGTGATCATTCACTGGTTGGCCTATGAATTTGAGGAAAATGAAGACATTAACTTACGTAAAGACCCAATGGCATTACAGCGTTTGAAAGAAGCTGCTGAAAAAGCCAAAATTGAATTGTCGTCTTCTGCACAAACAGAAATTAACTTGCCCTATATTACAGCTACGGCATCTGGGCCTAAGCACTTGGTAAAAACACTTACTCGTGCTAAGTTTGAGCAACTTGCTGATGAGTTGGTTAAGCGTTCCATGAATCCTGTTCAAAGTGCTTTGGATGATGCTGGCCTATCTACAGGTGACATTGATGAAGTTATTTTGGTAGGTGGTTCTACGCGTATCCCTGTTATTCAAGACGAAGTTGAGAAATTCTTTGGTAAAAAGCCCTCAAAAGGTGTAAATCCTGATGAGGTAGTTGCCGTTGGTGCTGCTATACAAGGTGGTGTTTTAACTGGTGATGTTAAAGATGTTTTACTATTAGACGTAACGCCACTATCGTTAGGTATTGAAACCATGGGTGGTGTGATGACCAAGCTTATTGAGTCAAATACAACTATACCTTCAAAGAAATCACAAGTATTTTCCACAGCGGCTGACAACCAGCCTTCCGTTGAAATTCACGTTCTGCAAGGGGAGCGTTCTATGGCAGCTGACAACAATACCATTGGTCGCTTCCACTTAGACGGCATTCCTCCTTCTCAAAGAGGAGTTCCACAAATCGAAGTTACTTTTGATATTGATGCCAACGGATTGATTCACGTTACGGCCTTAGACAAGGCTACCAACAAATCTCAAGACATTCGTATTGAAGCCTCTTCAGGACTTACTGAAGAAGAAATTGAGCGTATGCGAAAAGAAGCGGAAGCTAATGCAGACGCCGACAAAAAGGCTAAAGAAGAAGTTGACGTGCTAAACAATGCCGATCAAATGATTTTCCAAACGGAAAAGCAACTCAAAGAATTTGAAGACAAGCTTTCTGACGAGAAAAAAGCGCCTATTGAAACTGCGCTTGAAGCTTTAAAAAAGGCTTATGAGTCCAAAGATATGGAGTCCATCAAACCAGCATTGGACAATATAAACGAAGCATGGAAACAGGCTTCTGAAGAAATGTATAAAGCGCAGCAGGAAGCTGGCGCCGCCGAAGCTCCTCCAACTGATGGAGCTGATGCATCCTCACCATCTGATGATGATGTTGAAGATGTTGATTTTGAAGAAGTGAAATAATTAAGTCTGCGCCCCTTATATAGGGGCGCTTATTTTTTATGAAACAAGAAGTAATCTTAGCGAAAATACAAGAACGTTGTGCAAATACGTTTGTCGATACCCTTGATATTAAATTTATAGAAGTAGGGGAAGATTATCTTGTTGCCAAAATGCCCGTCACCCCTGCAGTATTGCAGCTAGATGGAGTGTTACACGGTGGTGCTACGGCTGGTTTGGCCGAAACTGTTGGTAGTGCGGCCTGTGCTATATTTCGCGGTGCTGATGATATCATGATTCGTGGTATCGAAGTCTCTGCCAATCACCTGCGGGGTGTTCGTTCAGGAAATGTTTATGCCAAAGCAGTTGTTACGCACATGGGTAAGACCATGCAGCTATGGCAGATTTCCATTACTGACTGCGATGACAACCTGGTATCTTCTTGTAAGCTAACCACTCTTTCACTTAGCAAAAAAAAATAGATTTAATACCTTTAAAATTAAATTAAAGGACATGCATTTAGAGAAAATTAGAGAAAGTCAAGGTGGTCGTTTTGATTATTATGTAATTGGAACTTTCATTATCTTATTAGCTTTTTTTGTTGCGCAAATTCCTCATACCTATGCCGTAATAAATGAAGTTGGTATTGATCAACTTGGTAAACTTGATGTTACTGGTGTGCTCCAAGCCCTACCGCCCAACACAACGATGATACTCATGCTTCTCCCTTTTGCAATTACAACCGCTTTGGTTTTGGTTTTAGTACGAACAATCCATCATATATCTATTCGTAAATTTATAACATCACGCGCAAAAATTGATTGGAAACGTATTGGTTTTGCTTTTACGGGGATTGTCTTGTTGAATACTTTTTTTTTTATTGTTTCGTATTACGAAAACCCAACAAACTTTCAATGGAATTTTGAACCAAAAGCATTTGCCACTTTATTTTTGATTGCAATTGTTTTTGTGCCTTTGCAAACTAGTGCAGAAGAACTGTTTTTTCGTGGCTATTTGATGCAAGGGTTCGGACAAATTTTTAAGCACCGTATATTTCCATTACTCATTACCTCATTGTTGTTTGGATTTATGCATTTTGGAAATCCAGAAATTGACAAACTTGGCCCCCTATTAATGGTTTCCTATGTTTCCATGGGTTTTTTCTTCGGTATTATAACGCTTATGGATGAAGGTCTTGAACTGGCTCTTGGATATCATGCGGGCAATAACCTGCTTATTTCCCTATTAGTTACTTCTGACTGGACGGCTTTTCAAACCAATTCCCTGTTCTTGGATGTTTCTACGCCAAATGTTTATATACTTGCTTTTATGCAATTGCCTATGTTGATTATTTTGTTGGCTCTATTTAGTTGGAAGTATGGATGGAATCAATGGCGTCGTAGGCTGATTAGTAGCCCTAAAGATTAAGTAACATTTTAATATTCCCGCGTTGGTAGGGACTATTTGAAATTGGTATTTCCTTAAAACCAAACTTTCGATAGATGTAAATTGAATTTTCTAATTTTCTATTTGAATATAGCAGCATTTCTTTATTTCCTAGGGCAGCTGATGTACTGATGGCATGTTTTAATAGTTGTTGACCATATCCATTTCCTTGATGTTCGGCTGTTATTGCCATTTTCCCGATCTCAACGCAACCATTTTTGGGAGCTAGAAGGGCATAGGTGCCAATAATCACTCCGTTAAGCTTACCAAAAAAAATGTGTCCCCCTTTATCTATTATTTCCTTTTCGCAGTTTTCTAGCAAGGCAGCGTCATAGGGCTCTACCACAAAATACTTATTCAACCATTCCTCATTGAGTTTTTTAAAAAAAGGGCGCAGCGAAGGGGAGTAGGGGCAAATTTTCATTTTAGTCACGGCCTATCATATTCTTTGGCTGAACCCACTTATCAAAATCTGTTTCAGTTAGATATCCAGTTTGTAATGCAGCTTCTTTAAGCGTAAGTTTGTTTTGATGCGCCAAGTTGGCAATTTCAGCAGCCTTGTAATATCCGATTTTGGGATTTAGTGCCGTTACCAGCATTAAGGAGTTTTTAAGTAATTTGTCAACTTTTTCTGTATTTGGGACTATGCCCTTTGCACAGTTTAGATCAAAGCTTTGACAGGCATCTCCAATCAGTTGTGCAGATTCTAACACATTGAGTGCCATTACAGGTTTATATACGTTTAGTTCAAAGTGACCTTGCGAACCTGCAAATGCTACAGTAGTGTCGTTACCCATAACCTGGGTGCAAACCATGGTGAGTGCTTCGCATTGTGTCGGGTTTACTTTTCCCGGCATGATGGAGCTCCCTGGTTCATTAGCTGGAATTATCAATTCGCCTATACCAGAGCGCGGGCCACTGGCCATCATGCGAATATCATTTCCAATTTTAAATAATGAAACGGCCAATTGACGAAGTGCGCCGTGTGTTTCAACAAGTGCATCGTGAGCGGCAAGAGCTTCAAACTTATTTTTGGCAGACACAAAGGGAAGACCTGTGAACTGTGCAATATACCCAGAAACTTTTTTTGAATATCCCTTTGGTGTATTGATACCTGTTCCGACAGCAGTGCCACCAAGTGCCAATTGTGATAAGTGTGGCAATGTGTTTTCTAATGCCTTAATTCCTTGGTTTAGTTGTGATACATAGCCAGAAAACTCTTGTCCCAAACTCAAAGGAGTAGCATCCATAAAGTGGGTACGTCCAATCTTTATAACGTCATCAAATTCTGCTGCTTTTTTGGCAAGTGTGTCTCTTAATTGACAAATACCAGGGAGTGTTACCTCAAAAATCTTTTTATAAATTGCAATATGCATGCCAGTCGGGAAAGTATCGTTTGAAGATTGCGATTTATTCACATCGTCGTTTGGAAGTAGGGTAGGGTCACCTTCACCCAAAACACGTCCTTGGATTACATGTGCTCTATTGGCAATAACCTCATTAACATTCATATTAGATTGGGTACCCGATCCTGTTTGCCAAGCTACTAACGGAAAATGTTCGTTGAGTTTTCCGGCTTCAATTTCATCACATACTTGCGCGATTAAGTCCCTTTTTTCAGTACTTAGAACACCTAGTTCTACATTGGTATAAGCAGCTGCCTTTTTTAGAATAGCAAAACCATATATGATATCCAAAGGCATAGAACTGGGTTTTCCAATCTTAAAGTTATTCCTAGATCGCTCCGTTTGTGCACCCCAGTATTTGTCGGCTGGTACTTTAACGCTTCCCATAGTGTCTTTTTCGTTCCTAAACTTCATGTGGATGTTTTGTACAAAAATACAAAAGGATTAGCAATTTGATTGTTGCTCGTTATGCATGCAATATGTACATTTGTAAAAACTTTAATTAATGATTGAATTTGATCAATATCTTGGTTTTTTAGCATTCTTGACAATTCTTACCATAGGATTTTGGTTAATGATCTTCCTCATTACATTTGTCATTCCATTTTGGTTAACGGGAAATTTGATGCAATGGCTTAAAGAAAAACGCCAAAAATCAAGAGAGTAACTAAAATTCCATTCCCTCACTACCACTGTAGTCACCATTACCTCTTTTTTGTCGTTCTTTTTCCTGTCTAAACCTGTATGTAAATGTAATTTTGTAAAAAGGCTTGCGTCTCTGGTATTCTGCCTCAGTAAAAATGGTTTCTGTAAACGAACTCCATCTCCAAATCCCAGTGTTGAATACATCATTAAAATTTAGGTTTATGGTAGCATCATTATTTAAGATGTCTTTACTCAAACCTAAACTGGTACTGCTAAATCCTTTTCGACTTCCATAGGCCGACTCTTGAGGCGCCATGTAACGAATATTTATTTGCGTGTTGATGTCCCAAGGGAGCTTTAGATTGTTGCGGAAATTTCCAGACCAACTTTCATTTTCGTTATCTAGTACTAAATTTTCATATATACCTTTATCAATGGTTTTGTAGATGTTAAAACTTATGTTGGTATTCCACATTGGTGACCATCGAATAGTACTGTTGGTTTCCAAACCAAAGCGATCCTGACTTCCAAAGTTAACTGGTAAACGTTTTATTACGGCAGTATTTTCACCATTAACTTCAACAAATTCTCCAGACTCCACAGTTATCCGTTGTGTTGGTTCATATGTGCGTCTAAAATATATAGAGCTATTCAAGCTAAATTTTTTAAACTGCTTTAAATAACCTAAATCAAATCCATCTGAATAACTAGGTCTCAGATTTGGATTTCCTTGATAAAAACTGGTTTCACTAACCCTTGATCTGAAAGGGTTTAAACCTCTTGCACTAGGCCTAGTTAAACGGCGGTTGTAACCAAAGGTTAGGTTGGCAGTTTCAGAAAATTCAACACCAATATTAAGTGTTGGGAATAAGCCATCAAATATATTATTTCCCACTTCCGAGGTAGTTTTTTGAATAACCGTCCAATCGGTATGTTCGTATCTTAATCCAGCTAAGAATGAAAAGCTATTCCATTTTTTCCCAAACTGAGAATAAAAGGCGTGTATGGTTTGCTCGTAATCTAAGAAGTTGGTAAGGTCTTCATCAACAACCATAGTGCCGCCTGTAATTTCATTTAAGACCATAAAACTCGTATCTAGGTATTCGTTAGTGGTTCGATATCCTGCTTCGAATTGAGTATTTTTATCAATAGGTAATACATAGTCTATTTGGGCTAAAAACTGTTTTTTGCGCTCCTTTGTGTTGTTTTCTTCCAAAAAACCAAGTGCTTTTATCGGTAAAAAAGTTTGTGTCTGTAAATCTGAAAATTCATCCTCAACAATACGCTCTGTTTGAAACGTGACATCAAGATTGTGTCCAAACTCGTTAAATTTATGGGTGAGTGAAAAACTCAATTGCTTACTAATATCTTTGTCATTTTCAATTTCAGATCGCAGCGATAATGTCTTATTTTCTCTAATCAAGGTGTGGTTTTGTTGGTTCTCACTAATATCTTTACCGTCTCTGTCATTAATGACATAAGAAAATGTAAATTTTGTTTTCTGGGCAAGGCTAATATCAACTCCCAAATTGACATTATTACCCACCCTTCTGCGGTCAAAGCCCCGTATTTCATAGAATTTATCATAGTTGCCCACCGGGGTGTAAGAATTTTCTTGAAATGCACCTCCCATATCTGTATTGTCTCCATAACCAGAATTGGTAAAGAAGTTGAATTTACCAACTTTGTAATTTAGACTCGCATTTGTACCATAACTGTCAAATTTACCTCCTGAAATATTAAAGATACCGTTAAGTCCTTTTAACGTATTTTTGACCAATATAATATTCACAATTCCAGATGAACCTTCTGCTTGATAGCGCGCAGATGGAGCTGTAATAACCTCTACGCGATCTATTGATTCTGCAGGTAGGTCTGCAAGCGCATCAATTCCATTAATACCAACCAAGCCAGATGGTTTACCATCAATTAATATACGAACATTCGCGCTACCACGTAATTCTAAATTACCGTCTAAGTCCAGGGAAAGTGAAGGGATATTCTCTAACACATCCGACACATTAGTACCTTTGGCATTGAGATTCTGGCCTACATTATAAACTCGTTTGTCCAACCTGATTTCTACATCAGATCTTCGTCCTACCAAATCAATAGCCGCCAATTGGTTTTCCTTTGGGGTTAATTTAAGTAATCCTAAATCTGTTTTTTTTGTAAGAGTTTTAGTAAAAATTAGGGTTTCAAAACCAACGTAGTCTACCTGTATTTCTACATAGGAAACGCTGCTTTCAAGTTCTGCTTTTCCTCTTTCATCAGAAACTGCGCCACCAATCAGTTTATTGTTGGACGCATCGCGCAATGTAACAGTTGCAAATGGTAGTAAATCACCCGAACTCTTATCTTGAATGCTTACGCTAATATTATAGCGTAGTTGTGCAAATGCGAAAGTGCTGCAAAGCAATAACAAGGGTAAAATCCCTATTTTTTTCATGCTTTTTTTTGTAAAAGTAGTCTATTAAACAGTTTATTTAAAAATTTTTGTGAATTTGTCTAAAGCCAAGCTTTTGATTTTACTCCCAGCAGTAAATGATATTCAAAAAGTAGCTCATTTCATCTTTATTACTTGTCAATTGTTAAAAAGACATGGGCGGGACTACAATCAATAAGGATGTTCCCAAAATGAATAATTTTGGTATTAATTTTATTCATAAAGATTCGTTTTTAAGCTGGTTATGCGACATTAAAAAAGCTTTTAAGAAACGGTCTATGTTTCCGTTAAGTATATCTTCAACAGCCACTGTTTCCTCTTGCGTTCTGACATCTTTTATTAGTTTATAGGGATGTAGTACATAGTTTCTGATTTGCGAACCCCATTCAATTTTCATTTTCCCTGCCTCAATATCTTCTCTTGCAGCCATACGTTTTTTTAATTCAATTTCATATAATTGGGAGCGAAGCATTTGCAAGGCACGATCGCGGTTATCGTGTTGTGACCTGGTTTCTGAACAAGATATTTGTATTCCAGAAGGTTTGTGTACAAGCTGTACCTTGGTTTCAACTTTATTGACATTTTGACCACCTGCACCACTAGACCGCGCTGTCGTAATTTCAATATCAGCACTTTTGATTTCTATTTCAATGGAATCATCGACCAATGGATAAACATAAATTGATGCAAAGCTTGTATGACGTTTTGCATTGCTGTCAAAAGGGGAGATGCGCACCAGTCTGTGCACGCCGTTTTCCCCTTTGAGCCAGCCAAATGCATAATCACCTTCTATTTCTAGAGTGACTGTTTTAATACCAGCCACATCGCCCTCTTGGTGATTTAGCTCTCTCATTTTAAACCCTTTTCTGTCGGCCCACATTTGATACATACGCATCAGCATGGCCGCCCAATCACAACTTTCAGTTCCTCCAGCTCCCGCGGTAACTTGTATTACAGCACTTAGGTTGTCTCCTTCTTCAGATAGCATATTTTTGAATTCCAGTTCCTCAAAATAGTTGATGGTGACTTCAAAATGACGTTTGAGTTCTGCCTCATCGATTTCATTTGATTTAAAGAATTCAAGTAATACCTCTAGCTCTTCAACGAGCAGGTTGGCCTTTTTAAAGTCAGTAATCCATTGCTTTGCACTTCTCAACTCACGCATGAATTGTTCCGCCTTTTTCGAGTCATTCCAAAAGTTTGGATCTAAAGTTTTTTCTTCACTATTGGCAATATCAATGTTTCGCGCATCAATGTCAAAGATACCTCCTTAGCGCACCCAGGCGCTCTATCAGACTTTTAAGCTGGTCTTGATTCAAATTTTTATAATTTAGAATATAAAAATACATTATTATGGACTCAAAATTTATTTTAGCAGCGTATTTTTGTTTATAATTTAGTTGCACCCACATGACACATACCCCACCAGATGCTAACCCCAAGGTCGAAGAACTGTCTATTCACGGCGATACGCGTCTTGATCCATACTATTGGCTTAAAGATCGAGAGGATCCAGAAGTAATCCAATATTTAAAAGATGAGAACAGCTATACAAAGGCTGTGCTTGAATCGACAGAAAAGATGCAAACGCAGCTTTTTGAAGAAATGAAAGGGCGTATTGAGGAAGACGACAGCTCTGTGCCTTATTTCCTGAACGATTATTGGTACATCCGCAAATATGTAAAAGGTAAGGATTACCCTATATTTACCCGCAAACACAAAACATTAGATGCTACGGAAGAAATACTCCTCGATGTAAATAAATTGGCTAAAGACTTATCTTATTGTCAGGTTTCAGGACTCAGTGTAAGCCCTGACAACACTAAATTATCTTTCGGCATTGACACATTGTCTAGGCGGATTTTCACCATAAAGATTAAAGATTTGACTAGTGGTAAAATGCTTAAAGATAAAATTCATGGGGTGAGTTCATTTGCAGCTTGGGCAGCAGATAGCGAAAGTTTCTTTTACACGTCAAAAGATGAAGAAACCCTTCGTACTGATAAGATTTTTCGTCACGAAATTGGCAGTACCCAAGCTGATGATACCATGGTCTTTGAAGAAAAAGACGAAACTTTTTATACTTTTGTTTATCCTTCAAAATCTCGTGAATATATCATGATTGGTTCCACAAGTACCATGACCTCAGAATACCAGTTTTTACCCAGTAATAAGCCTAAAGACAAGTTTAAATTCATACAAAAACGACATCGTGGTCTAGAATATGATGTTGCTCACTTTGAAGATATGTTCTATATATCTACAAATGCGGGCAATAGCACCAATTTCAAATTAGTAAAAGCACCAGTTACATCGCCAAGTAAAAATTATTGGATTGATGTGCTTCCGCACCGTGATAATGTACTATTGGAAGGCGTTGAGCTTTTCCGTGACTTTATGGTGGTTTCTGAGCGCATCAATGGTTTGCTTCAGCTGCGAATAGTAAAATGGGATGCTAGCGAGGATTATTATATAGATTTTGAAAGTGAGACCTATTCCGCTTCTTTGGGAACGAATGTCGACTTTGATGCCCAAACCTTTAGGTATAATTTCACCTCCCTTACAACCCCTTCCAGCGTCATTGATTATAATACTATTACCAAAACCAAAGAAGTTAAAAAAGAGCAAGAAATACTGGGTGGTTCTTTTGATAAATCCAATTATATCGCTGAACGTCTATGGGCTACGGCTAATGACGGAACACAAATTCCGATCTCATTTGTGCGACACATTGATACTGCATTGAGCCCAAAAACTCCTTTACTCCAATACGGATACGGTTCGTATGGTAACACTATTGACCCTTACTTTTCTTCAGTGCGATTGAGTTTGTTGGATAGGGGATTTGTTTTTGCTATTGCCCACGTCAGAGGAGGAGAGTACTTGGGGAGAACTTGGTACGAAAACGGACGTCAGCTTGCTAAAAAGAATACATTTACAGATTTTATAGCTTGTTCAAAATTTTTAATTGATGAGTCATACACCTCATCAAAACATCTTTATGCTATGGGTGGTTCTGCTGGTGGATTATTAATGGGGGCTATAATGAATATGGCGCCAGAACTTTATAAAGGAATTGTAGCAGCTGTTCCTTTTGTTGATGTACTAACGACAATGTTAGATGAATCTATTCCACTCACAACTGGTGAATATGACGAATGGGGTAATCCAAACGATGAAATTTATTACCATTATATTAAATCTTATTCACCATATGACAATGTAAAGCCTACGTCATATCCCAATACATTGATAACAACTGGTCTGCACGATTCACAGGTACAATATTGGGAGCCTGCGAAATGGGTGGCTAAACTTCGTGACGTAAAACAAGGGGATAATCTAATTCTTTTACATACCAACATGGATGCTGGCCATGGAGGTGCTTCTGGTCGATTTGAAGCATTAAAGGAAATTGCAATGGAATATGCTTTTATTCTGTATCTAGAAAGGAATTAGAGAAAAGGATATTTAGTTGATTTTTATTAAATTTGTTCACCAATATTTTTGCACTTACAGTGCTGCGATATGACAACCAATAAAATAATTGCACATAATAGCGCTTTAGAGCTGATTGGAAATACGCCACTTGTTCGGTTGAATCAAATCGCCAAAGATTTAAAAGGTGACTTTTATGCCAAAGTCGAAGCCTTTAATCCCGGTCATTCCAATAAAGATAGAATTGCCCTTCATATTATAGAACAGGCTGAGGAAAAAGGTATTTTAAAGCCCGGCAATACTATTATCGAAACTACATCTGGAAATACAGGCTACAGTTTGGCAATGGTTAGCATCATTAAGGGTTATGATTGCATATTGGCAGTGACTTCAAAATCCTCTCCAGACAAAATAGATATGTTAAGGTCCATGGGCGCCAAGGTATACGTTTGTCCAGGGCATGTAAGTGCCGACGACCCACGTTCTTACTACCAAGTGGCCAAACGATTGAGTGACGAAATTGAGGGGTCTATTTATATAAACCAATATTTTAACGAACTCAATACTGAAGCACACTACCTAACTACTGGTCCAGAAATATGGAATCAAACAGGTGGCAAGATTACTCACTTAATTGCCAGCAGTGGTACAGGTGGTACTATATCTGGAATTGGACGTTATTTAAAAGAACAAAACAAGGATGTTCAAATCATAGGCGTAGATGCATATGGTTCGGTTTTAAAGAAATTTCACGAGACACAAGAATTCGATTCAAACGAAATCTATCCCTATCGCATAGAAGGTCTTGGCAAAAATCTCATTCCTTCTGCTACAGATTTTGACGTTATTGATTTTTTCGAAAAAGTAACAGACGAGGAAAGTGCCCATGCAGCACGTGATATAGCTAAAAAAGAAGGTTTATTTGTGGGATATACATCCGGGGCAGCCCTTCAAGCTGCTCGTCAGTTGGATAAAGCTGGCACATTTTTTAATGAAAATAGTGTTATAGTTGTAATTTTTTGTGATCATGGCTCTCGTTATATGAGCAAAATTTATAGCGATAAATGGATGCGAGAACAAGGTTTTTTCGATGCCAAAAACATCGAAAAGGAAAAACCAATAGAGTATATAAGTTAAATCCATAATAGCTCATATCAGGTTTATAACTATATTTGTAACAACTTTAAAACCAATATATTGACTAACGACTTATTCGCGAAAATCCGCAATAACAAAGGTCCACTTGGAAAGTGGGCGTCTGTTGCCGAAGGTTATTTCGCATTTCCTAAACTTGAAGGGCAAATAGGTAACCGCATGTATTTTCAAGGGAAAGAAGTAATCACGTGGAGTGTTAATGATTATCTAGGTCTTGCCAATCATCCACAAGTTCGTGAGATTGATGCTAAAGCCGCTACCGAACATGGCTCTGCTTACCCAATGGGTGCGCGACTTATGTCAGGTCACACCTCATTTCATGAGCAGCTACAAGATGAGTTGGCTGAATTTGTTGGTAAGGAAGCAGCTTATGTGCTAAACTTTGGTTACCAGGGTATACTTTCTACCATTGATACGTTGGTTTCTAAAAACGATGTTATTGTTTATGATGTTGATTCCCATGCATGTATTGTTGATGGTGTTCGCTTACACTTAGGCAAACGCTTTACATTTCGTCATAACGACATTGAGAGTCTTGAAAAAAACTTACAACGTGCCACACGTGTAGCAAGTGAAACTGGCGGTGGTATTTTGGTTATTTCTGAGGGTGTATTTGGTATGCGTGGTGAACAAGGACGTTTACGTGAAATCGTTGCCCTTAAAGAAAAATATGGGTTCCGCTTTTTGGTTGATGATGCGCACGGCTTCGGAACGCTTGGAGCTACTGGCGCAGGCGCAGGCGAGGAGCAAGGAGTTATGGACGATATTGATGTTTACTTTGCCACATTTGCCAAGTCTATGGCAAGCACAGGAGCTTTTATAGCTGGTGACAAGGAAATTATGGACTTTATGAAATACAATATGCGTTCACAAGTATTTGCCAAGTCGCTGCAAATGGTATTAGTTAAAGGTGCATTAAAAAGATTAGCTATGTTGCGTACCATGCCAGAGTTAAAAGCCAAGCTTTGGGAAAACGTGAACTCGCTTCAATCAGGTTTGAAAGAACGCGGATTTGATATTGGTACCACGCAAAGTTGTGTTACGCCAGTCTATTTAAAAGGCAGTGTTTTAGAAGCGATGGTGTTGGTAAGAGACCTTCGTGAAAACTACGGCATATTTTGTTCTATCGTGGTTTACCCTGTGATTCCTAAAGGATTGATTTTATTAAGACTTATACCAACATCTTCACATACACTTGAAGACGTAAATGAAACATTAGAAGCCTTTTCTTCGATTCGTGAAAAGCTAATTTCGGGTGTATATAAACGCTTGTCGGAAAACCTAGCAGCTGCAGTAGATACTTAGTCTTCGGCATACATGGCTACTACAGGACTGCCATCTAAAGAAATATAACCTCTGAACATTCCAGGTGTATTAAAAGGCATGACTACATGACCTTGACTATCAAGTCCAATAACACCTCCTGCACCCCCTTTTTCTTTCAGCTCAGAAATAACTTCTCTTGCTGCTTTTTCTATAGATTGGGATGCATATTTTATGCGAGCGGCTATGTCGTGTGCCACCACATTTCGAATAAAAAATTCTCCATGTCCAGTAGCTGAAATACCACAAACACCGTTTTCTGCATAGGTGCCTGCCCCAATAACGGGTACGTCACCAATGCGGCCATAGCGCTTATTAGTCATGCCGCCTGTTGATGTACCAGCAGCTAAATTTCCATTTTTATCTATAGCTACAGCTCCTACTGTACCTAGTTTTTCTTGAGTTGGCATAGTTGTCGAAACCTTAACCTCTTTGAGCCTGTCGTAGTTTTTTTGTGTGAAAAAGTAAGAAGGGTCAACTTCTTCAAGACCTTGCTCTATTGCAAACTCCTCTGCACCAAGGCCACTCAAAAACACATGAACGGAATGGTCTAGCACTGCACGTGCAACTTGAATTGGATTCTTAATTGTAGTAATCCCGCTAGCTGCACCTGCGCTGCCAGAGGCTCCATCCATGATGGCGCTATCCATTTCATTGGTTTCATTATACGTGAATACCGAGCCTTTTCCTGCATTGAATAGTGGAGAGTCTTCAAGATGCTCAATAGTAAGTTGTACTGCATCAAGGCTGCTCCCTCCTTGTTTAATAACTGCCCTTCCTTTTATTAATGCTTCACCAAGCGTTTCAGTGTACTTCTTTTCCATACTATCAGAGACACTTTCCTTTGAAATCCATCCTGCTCCACCGTGAATAACAAGCACAGCTTTAGTTGTTTCATGGGTTGGGTTGAAGCAACTCAAGGTAATTAGAAATAAAAAAAGGGATAAAGGTCGTACTATCATAACGATTAATTTTTACTAAAATAAAAAAAATCAACCTAGCAACGTAATTGTTAAAAATAGTATGTTAAATTAAATTAAAAATAGGAATACAATTTTCAGGCATATATCCGCCAATACATACTCAAGGATGATGCTTAAGATTATGAGTTGTATATAACTTCTGGAAAATAACGGAAAGATAGTTTAAAACAATTGTAAGACTAGGGTAAATAAAATTACATATTTTTCATAAAAATCAAGAAAGGCTTAAAAACCATCTATTTTTTCTATTTTTGTAAAAATATTTTGGATGAGCCAAAAGCAACTACTTAGTGCCGAAGATCTGCGCATCATCCTTTTTCGTTTAGCTTGTCAACTTAAAGAGACACACGGAAATTTCTCCAAAACAGTTTTAGTTGGATTACAGCCCCGCGGTGTTCGATTGGCCGAAAGACTATTGCATATTTTACAACATCATTATAAGGTCGCTGATGTAAAGCTCAGTCAGCTTGATATTACTTTTTTTAGAGATGACTTTAGACGAAATGATAAGTTATTAAATGCTAATGTCAATGACATGGAATTTGGTGTTGAGAACAAACGCATTGTTCTAATAGATGATGTTTTGTACACAGGCCGAAGTATTCGTGCCGCACTGACAGCCATTGACTCATACGGACGTCCAGAAGAAGTGCAACTTTTAACTCTAGTTGATCGTAGATTTTCAAGACACCTTCCCATACAACCTGATTTCTGTGGCCGACAAGTTGATGCAATTCAAAATGAGCGTGTTGTGGTTTGTTGGGAAGAAGAAGATAATGAGGACGCAGTGTATCTGGTAAACAAATAATATGAGCGAATTAAGTGTAAAACATTTATTGGGCATCAAACATCTCACAGAAGCAGATATACAACTTATTTTTGATACAGCTACCCAATTTAAAGAAGTGATCAACCGTCCAATTAAGAAAGTTCCTTCATTACGCGACATTACCAAAGCCAATCTTTTCTTTGAAAATAGTACACGAACAAAGTTGTCTTTTGAGTTGGCACAGAAAAGATTATCTGCAGATGTGATAAACTTTGCTTCTTCGTTATCCTCTCTAAAGAAAGGGGAGACCTTAATAGATACCGTAAACAATATTTTGTCCATGAAAGTTGACATTGTGGTTGTGCGTCATTCCAGTCCAGGTGCTGCCAGCTTTCTAGCAAAACATGTTGATGCTACCATCATTAATGCTGGCGATGGTGCACATGAGCACCCCACACAAGCATTACTCGATACGTTTTCCATAAATGAACGCCTTGGTAGTGTCTCAGGAAAAAAAGTAGTTATTATAGGCGATATCCTTCATTCAAGAGTTGCTCTGTCCAATATTTTTGCCTTACAAAAATTAGGTGCTGAAGTTTGTGTATGCGGCCCAAAAACATTGATACCAAAGCATATCACTAGCTTGGGTGTTAAGGTGGAAACGGATGTGAATAAAGCCTTAAAATGGTGTGATGTGGCTAATGTTTTAAGAGTGCAATTTGAACGTATGTCTGCAAGCTATTTTCCTTCTAATAGAGAGTATTCTACTTTTTATGGCATTACCAAACCCATGCTGGATGCTTTAGAAAAAGAAATTATTATTATGCATCCAGGGCCAATCAACAGAGGAGTAGAATTATCAAGTGAAGTAGTTGATTCAAATCAGGCAATTATTTTAGATCAGGTGGAAAATGGTGTGGCAATTCGAATGGCTATTTTGTATTTACTTGCCTCAAAGAATTAATCATGAAAATTAGTCAACTCCATAATACTACTGTTTTTTCATGGGAGGACTCGGACCCAACAGGTATTGATTTTATAAAAATTATCCAGGCACAATTCAAAAAAATGCATCATAATAACATTGTAATTGATTTATCTGCGATCAAATCATTGAATCTAAAACACGATTTAGAATTTTCCGACCTCAATACGTATAATAAAGAACAGGTGTTAAAATCATTTGTTGTTGTTGGGACGATGTCTGTGAGTCAACTCCCCGGGGATATTGATACTGCACCAACACTGCAAGAGGCACTTGATATTATTGAAATGGAGGAGATTGAACGCGATTTAGGATATTGATGAAGCTAACTATATTGGGCTGCCATTCGGCTACCCCCCACCAGAACAAAAATCCCACTGCCCAATTATTAAAAACTAACGGGCATTGCTTTCTTATTGACTGCGGCGAAGGAACCCAAGTGCAATTGCGTAAAGCAAAGGTTTCTTTTGTACATATTAAACATATCTTTATTTCTCACTTACATGGAGATCATTTTTATGGTCTTCCAGGATTGGTATCCTCTTTTCGTTTATTAGGTCGCGAGGCACCACTTCATATTTATGGCCCGAAGGGCATTAAGGAAGCCCTGCTTTTGTTGCTGAAATTATCCAAATCAAATATGAATTACCCCCTTCATTTTCACGAATTATCCTCTGAACAATCTGAATGTATTTTTGAAGACGACAATGTTTTGGTACGCACGATCCCATTAAAGCACCGAGTTTATACTAACGGTTTTTTGTTAGAGGAAAAAACAGGGTTCAGAAGAATTAACATAGATGCTGTCCAAGCAGCAGGTATTGATAAAAGTCACTATCGCTTGCTGCAGCAAGGAAAAGATGTGGAAAGTAACGATGGCACTTTGGTAGAAAATAAAAAAGTTACGTTTGCTCCTCATCCTGTTATGAAGTATGCATATTGCAGTGACACGGCTTACCACCCTGCTATAATTGACATCATTCACAAAGCAGATTGGTTGTACCATGAGGCCACTTTTTTAAATCAACATGCTGCACTCGCTGAGCAAACCAAGCATAGCACTGCCCAACAGGCAGCTGAGATTGCCAAAAAAGCCGAAGTAGGCCGCTTAATTTTAGGTCATTACTCCTCAAGATATAAAGACTTAGAACTGTTTATTGATGAGGCAAAAGCTGTATTTCCAAATGTGATTTTAGCTGCAGATGGTGCTCTGATTTCCTAACGTATTTTTGTATATTTATAAAATGGAAAGAGACTTTGGGCATCTTCGTAAAAACTATGAGGCAAACGTACTTGACGAAGCACAACTTTCCAATTCGCCTACTGTTCTGTTCAATCAATGGTTTGATGAGGCAACACAAGCTGGAGGCGTTGCGGAAGTAAACGCCATGACCCTAAGCTCTACTGATGATACCGGAAAAATCAAGGCTCGTATTGTGTTATTGAAAGAGTTAACTGCGGAAGGTTTTGTTTTTTATACAAATTACAATAGTGATAAATGTAGGGCGCTATTTGTAAATCCCAAAGTAAGCTTATCTTTTTTTTGGCCAAATTTAGAACGACAAGTCATTATTTCAGGAATAGCTTCGAAAGTAGCACCTGATGTGTCAGACGCTTATTTTGCTTCAAGACCAAAAGGCAGTCAAATTGGGGCTCATGTATCACCACAAAGTGATATCATCGCTTCAAGGGAGGTTTTAGAAGCACGTCAAGCAGCATTGGAGGAACAGTTTGCAGGTAAGGATATTCCACGTCCTTCTCACTGGGGCGGTATTGTAGTTGCCCCTTTTGAAATGGAGTTTTGGCAGGGTAGGCCAAATCGATTACACGACCGTCTTGTTTATTTAAAGCAAGATGATACTTGGTCGAAACAGCGTAAAGCTCCCTAGCTAATATTAACGCCCCACAACTATTTAAAGATGAAAACATGGATTATGATGCGTCATGGAAAGTCTTCTTGGGAACTAAATGTTTCTGATAAAGACCGTCCCCTTAACCAACGGGGGATTGGTGATTCCCACAACATGGGTGCCTTTTTGGAAGAACAAAAATGTTCTATTGACGCCGTTTTTTCAAGTCCTGCTTTACGCGCTGCCCATACTGCATTGATCGTATCCAGAGAAATGAATGTGCCCATGCAAAAGATTTTTTTAAGTGAATCTTTATATGATTTTTCTGGTGAAGATGTATTAGAGTTTATTCGCTGTCTTGATGATACTATAAATACGGTCATGACTTTTGGTCATAATAACGCCTGCACTTCTTTGGCGTATTATTTAGCGGATTTTACTGGTGATAACATTCCAACGGCTGGTGCTGTCCTTTTTCGCTTTGATGTATCTTTATGGTCAGAGATTACCAAAGCAAATGCTGTATATTTTTTTCCAAAAACCATAGCCAAGCCGTGACACTTCCATTTGTAAATCGTGAATTGAGCTGGTTAGACTTTAACCGCCGTGTTTTGCAAGAGGCGCAAGACGAAAGCGTGCCTTTGATTGAGCGTGTTCGTTTTATTGGAATTTTTTCAAATAATTTAGATGAATTTTTTAAGGTGCGTTATGCTACTGTAAAACGTATTGCACAGGGAGAGGCTACTTCTAATTCGTCCGAAACTACCAATGCAGAGTCGCTCCTACAAGATATCACCCAAAAGACCATTGCGCTTCAAGATGAAAGCTTTAAAACCATACAGCAACTAACTGCTGCTTTGGCCGACGATAACATCTTTATTTTGGATGAAACCGCTCTCGATGAAGAGCAAAGTGAATTTGTTCATGCATTTTTCACTAAAAAAGTAAGTCCAAATCTGCTTACTATGATGATTAACGATAACAGCTTGTTCCCTAGTAATAGGGGAAATAACGCTTTTTTAGCCGTTCGTATTGAGCAAGAAGACGGTGTTTCACAATTTGCATTAATTCAGATGCCAACAGACCTTGAACGTATTGTAGTCCTGCCTTCACGTGATGGAAAACAGTTTGTGATGTTGTTAGACGATCTTATCCGTCATCAAATGCAGTATATTTTTCAAATACTTTCACCTACTAAAATCAAGGCACATATGGTAAAATTTACTCGAGATGCCGAGCTTGATTTTGACGATGATATCAATAAAAGTTATGTTGAAAAAGTAGCTTCAAGTGTCCGAGATAGATTAGAGGGCGATCCTGTTCGGTTTGTTTATGATAAAAATATTGATAACGATACTCTTGAAATTTTATTGGAAAAATTTCAAATTGGCTCTCGAGATAGTATAATTCCTGGAGGTCGTTACCATAATAGAAGTGACTATATCAAGTTTCCTAGTTTAGGGCGTAATGATTTACTCTACAACAAAAAGCCACCACTACCTATTGTAGGATTTTCACTCCAAAAAAGTATTTTATCTCAAATAAGCCAACGCGACTTTTTACAGTTCGCTCCTTACCACAGCTATGCTTATGTCATAGGCTTTTTAAGAGAAGCCTCATTAGATCCAAAAGTAAAGAGTATTTCCATTACTATTTATCGGTTGTCAAGTGAATCTCAAATAGCAAATGCACTTATTCAGGCAGCACGGAATGGGAAGCAAGTAACCGTTCAAATTGAGTTACAGGCACGTTTTGATGAGGTAGCTAATATTAGATATGCTGAGATACTTAAAAATGAAGGCGTACGTCTTATTTTTGGGATACCAAGCCTTAAAGTGCACTCCAAAACTTGTTTGGTACAACGCCATGAAGGAGATAAGCTCATGCGCTATGGGTTTATAAGTACTGGTAATTTTAACGAGTCAACAGCACGACTGTACACCGATTACACGCTTTTTACTGCCAATCAGCAAATTTTAAAAGAAGTCAACAGGGTCTTTACCTTTTTAGAAAAAAGCTATAAAATTCCCATCCACAAACACCTGCTGATTTCTCCATTTTCTACGTCAACTGGATTTAAAGAACGTATTGTACGTGAAATGGCATTGGCACAAGCAGGTAAGAATGCACTTATACGCATTAAAATTAATAACATCACTAATTACGAAATGGTTGCTGCCCTTTACGAAGCCAGTCAGGCAGGTGTACAAATACGGATGATTGTTCGTGGAATTTGTTGTTTAGTTCCTGGTGTCTTAGGTATAAGTGAAAATATTGAAGTCATCAGCATAGTAGATCGTTATTTAGAGCATCCACGAATGGTTATTTTTGAAAACAGTGGTGATAGAGAAATATTCATTTCTTCAGCCGATTGGATGACTCGTAACCTAGATAATCGTGTCGAGGTGACCTGTCCTATTTATGATAAAGACGTACAGCAAGAACTTGTAGATACTTTTGAGTTGAGTTGGAATGACAACGTAAAGGCACGTTGGGTTAATGATTCCGCTAAACCTGTTTACCGCAATAATGGCGCTGCCCCGCTGCGCTCACAGCAGGCGATATATTCATATTATGAAAATAAACTAAACACACTTTGAGAATATCTAAATATGCTGCAATTGATATAGGCTCAAATGCGGTACGTTTGTTGGTCAGCAACGTCATTGAACGAAAAAATAAGCCAACGCTTTTCACTAAAAATGCTATGGTTCGCGTACCCATTCGCTTGGGTGAGGATACTTTTACGCATAATTCCATAGGAATTATTAATCAACAGCGAATGATTGATACCATGCTATCTTTTAAGAAGTTAATGGGCGTTCACGGCGTTTCACATTATATGGCTTGTGCGACTTCAGCACTTAGAGAGTCTGAAAATGGTTTGGAACTGGTGGAGCGTATTTTAAAAGAAACTGAAGTAGCCGTTGAAATTATTGACGGAAAGCGCGAAGCAGAAATTATTGCTATGACTGATTTATATGATATTATAAAACCTCATAAATCCTACCTCCTCGTTGACGTTGGAGGCGGTAGCACTGAACTTACTATAATTGATCGAGGTAAAACTATTGCATCAAAGTCCTTTAAAATTGGTACGGTTCGTTTGCTTAACAAAATTGTCACAGATAAAGAAATGGATTCCTACCAAAAATGGATTGAAAAACAAACTCATAAACTCGAACGTCTTTCCGTTGTGGGTTCGGGCGGTACTATAAACAAGGTTTTCAAACTGTCTGGTGTAAGTATGGGCAAGCCACTTACTTACATACTGCTATCGGAATATTATGATTATTTAAAAAAACTTACAAACAAGGAATTAATCATCAATCTGAGGCTAAATCAAGATCGTGCAGACGTTATTGTACCAGCAGTTCATGTTTATCTTTTAGCTATGAAACTGTCGGGTGCCAATAAGATATATGTTCCAAAAGTTGGTTTGGCAGACGGGATGATTAAGCTTCTATATAAAGAGCTTCATTAACAGGGTTTATTTTAGTCAAAATTCTAAGTTAAATTTTTTTTTGAACTGTTCCAAGTTTGGGTTTTTTTCCGAAAGTGTTTTATACTTTTCTTCGTTGGTGTAGATAAATTTCTTTGTTTCATTCAATTCCAAATATAATTTTAGAGTAAGTGCATCATTTGAAAGTTGATCGCGTAAATAACCCATCAATTCATTGCTGTTTTTTTCAAGCTCAACCCTGTTGGTGTCGTTTGGAACTGCGTAGTGAATTTCAACTTTGTTCTTAAGTCTAGGAATGCCAAGCTGTAATAGCGCTACCATATTCCTCTCCCCATTAACTGTAATAATTTCTGTGAACTTTTTCCAATGCTTTTCAATACTTTCTTGATTTACTTCGTTATCACGTACTTCTTTGTCCTCGGAAGCAGAAACGACCTTATTTTTGTGCTCTTTTTTAACTTTTAAACTTGATAGTGACAAGCCTGAAACGCCTTGTGAAGATAAGTCTAACTGTATTGTTTCCTCTTTTTCAGGAATGTCAGTAGGTATTTCTGTCTGTTGGTTTTTCTCACCATCTTTTTCTACAGGATTTTCTACTGTTTCGCTAGGCTGAATAATGGCTTCGGGTGCAGGGGTTAAAACGGCTTCTGCTGAATTTTCTACTGACGTTGAAGATGCTTCTATCTGTTTTTGTGCTGCTGTTTTTGGAGCAACAACACCATCAAAAGGCTTTATGTAGTGTTTACTGTTTTTTTTTTCGTCTTCGTTTAGCGAGGCTACTTGCATCAAGCACAACTCCACTTGTAAATGTGGGTGAAGGCTGTTTTTGTATTGAAGTGCGTATTTGTTGGTTAAATCAAGGGCATCTAGCAAAAAGGTTTTGGAGACTTGTTTTGCTTGGGCCTTAAAGGCAACTTCTGTTTCTGTATCTACTTCCAATAATTGTGTTGTACCTTCATTTTGACACATCATCAAATCCCGGAAGTGTTTTGATAAGCCGTTAATGAAATGATAGCCATCAAAGCCAAGTGCTAACAATTGATTGAATCTTAGAATACTGTTGTGTAAATCACCATTATGTAGCAATTCGGTAATGTCCAAATAGCTATCATAGTCCAAAATATTTAAGTTTAGCGAAACATGTTTAGCTGTAAGTTTTTCACCAACGTAGCTGATCATCCTGTCAAATATGGAGAGTGCGTCTCGCATGGCGCCATCTGCCTTCTGGGCAATGAGGTGTAAGGCTTTATCTTCTGCATCTACCCCTTCACGATCTGCAATCACTTTCAAATAATCTTGCGCGTCTTTTGTAGATATACGTTTAAAATCAAAGATTTGACATCTAGACAGTATCGTTGGAATGATTTTTTGTTTTTCTGTAGTGGCAAGTATGAAAAGGGCATGTTGTGGCGGTTCCTCTAAAGTCTTTAGAAAGGCATTAAAGGCAGCCGTACTTAGCATGTGCACTTCATCAATTATATAAACTTTATAACTTCCTTTTTGAGGCGGAATTTGAACTTTTTCAATAAGGCTTCTTATATCGTCAACAGAGTTGTTTGATGCCGCATCAAGTTCAAATACATTGAAAGCAAAATCTTCATTTGGGTCAATATCAGCACCAAGACTGTTTATTTTTTTAGCAAAAATACGTGCACAAGTGGTTTTGCCTACGCCTCTAGGTCCACAGAACAGCATTGCCTTTGCAATTTTGCCTAAATCAATGGCATTTTGCAAGGTTTTTGTGATGGCTTGTTGCCCAACAACATCTGTAAAAGCCTGTGGTCTATATTTTAAAGCCGAGACTATGAATTCACTCATGAGGTAAATATAAACAAACTCACCTTTTGTACTATGACAAATTAGAGACAAATGGTGGAATAGTGTATTTTTGCATGGCAGGCCTCCTTATCGCTCCGCTTCAGCGGAGAGGAAAGTCCGGACACCATAGCGCGGCATAGCGGGTAACTCCCGTCGCTCCGATTTATCAGAGTAGGACCAGTGCAACAGAAAGCAAGTACAGTTCGGCTGTAGTGAAACCAGGCAAACTCTATGCGGTGAAACGCCATGTAAACCAACGTTTAGGACAGCGCGTCCAAGTTGGAGGGTAGGCGGATTGAGCGTTGCAGTAATGCATCGCCTAGATTAATGATAAGGCACGACAGAATCCGGCTTATGGCCTGCTTTTTATTTTTTAACAAGTCTTCAATTACTTGAAAACGTTAACTAATCATAAAGTCCTTTTGGGAAGTCTCAAAGTATTTAGGCCGTTATAAAAATATTTAAGTATTTATTTTCCTCTTATTTTAGATTCTTTCATTGTTTGCGGCTTAGGTTTAAAATGTTGTTTTTATTAACTAAAGTCCCACTCTTAAAAGTGTTAAAGTATTTGGCCCTTCATTAAACAGTAAATCTATTATGGATAAATTTGGGATAAATCCATTTTTATTTTCAAATACTTGGGTGTATTTAAGCCCCAAATAGGTATCGCTTTTCTTTTGCTCTATTTGTGCTCTAATATCTGTAGCAGCGGGTGTGGCTTTATAGCTTTGGGAATAGTGAACGTTTGGTTCAAAACCCAATAACTTTAGTAATAGCTCAAAATAGGCTTTATTAAAACTGTATAGCGATGTAAATTTGATTTTATAAAGAAAAGCTAAATTATCTTCATAAAACTCGAAATAAGGAGACGATCTATAGGCCGATTGTATGGATTTCCAATGCTGTTTTTGCCAATTAAAGCTATTTTCTATTTCAACCGTTTGGTAGTATTGGTGCCCTATTTCTCCAAGGTGTTTAACAGGTATAGTAAGCAATAACTTACCGTTTGCTCCGTGTATATATGTTCTGTTTCGAAAAGTTTGCTTTTGATAATAATCGTATTGCTCTATGATAAGTGTTTTAGCAGTTGTCATAAAGCTCCACAAGTTAATAGAACCCATGTATGGTAATGTCGCAACAACAGTACTCATTTATTTTTCTTTAGAACGCCTTATGTACCATGCGGCACACTGCCAAATAATAATAAAGGCCACAAAATACCATCGGTAAGAAACAGGTTTCCCTGAGCCACCAACCGTTGTAAATACCCGTTCCCAACGTATGCTCCAATTGCGAAATCCATCCATAAAACCATCAATGCTCATCCATATAAAGACTGGTTTTCCAACAATGTGATCTTCTGGCACAAAACCCCAAAAGCGACTGTCTTCTGAGCGGTGACGGTTGTCACCCATCATCCAATAATACCCTTGCTTAAAGGTATAGCTGTCTGCGGGCGATCCATTAATCATTATAGTATCACCATTAATCTCTAAATCATTAAATTCATAATCTGAAATAATCTTTTTATAGAGCGCTACATTTTTTGGATTTAAGCTAACAGTAACCCCTTTCTCAGGCATGACAAGAGGTCCAAATTGATCCTCGTTCCAGTTATAGCGTAAATTATTTGGAAAATAAGTATCGTTGTAGGTTCGCCTGCTATTGATGTTTCGTTTCAGGCTGTCTAATAGCAACTGATTTGGCAACTCCTCTGCTTCTTTTAGTGTTAGAAATAAGCTTTTCTCTTTTTCCAACAACTCCTTGGCCTGAATACGGTATTGCTGAACAATGTTAAGGGGTAAACCTCTAGCTTCAGTAAGCACCTGATAATTATTCGGATCTGGATTGGCGATCATTAATAAATGGGGTCTTAACGCATCAAGAATGGGCTGGGTAATGTTTGTGATTAAGAACTTTCGTGTAAGGTCGTCATAACCTGCATTGATGAGCCTTCTGGCAGAGATTCCCTTTGAGTTGTAAGCCTTGAAGCCGAAAATAGGCTTAGCTCGGTCCGGCATGTTAGATTTCGCTCCATTAATTTGTATGATGCCATCTCGAATGGTGAGTGTGTCCCCGGGAATGGCAACACAACGTTTTACATAATTGGATTTTTTGTCAATGGGCTTTACAACACCTGCTTCTTTCTTAAAAAATTGCCTTACCGTATCTGCAGGCCAACTAAATACGACAATATCATTACGTTTTATTCGCTGTAGTCCCGGAATTCTCATGTAGGGGAGTTGTGGCTTTTTTAAATACGATCTTGTTCTTAACAATGGAATGGTATCGTGAACCATAGGAAATGAAACCACCGTTTGTGGTGCTCGCGCGCCATAATGGAATTTACTAACCAACAAAAAATCTCCTACTAATAGTGATTTCTCCAAAGAACCTGTAGGGATTATATATGGCTGCATAAAATAAGCATGAACTATAGTTGCAATAACCACAGCATAAACGGTTGAGCCAATAAATTGACCAAATTTAGTTTTTGGTGCAACGGATTGTTCTGGATTATATTTAACATCAGTTGCGTAGTTTATGTAAAATCCATAAAGCCCTAGCGTTGCCCAAGCCAAAAAGTTATCTGTCATTGAATTTTTACCAAACTTTCGTGCCGTTTCCACCCATATCACTGGGAGCATTAATAGGTTAACAATAGGAAAATACAACAAAATAACCCACCAAGATGGTCGTCCAATAATGCGAAGTAATATAACAGAGTTGTATATGGGAACTGCAGCAAAGTAAGGTGCATAACCCGCTTTTTTATACAATTTCCACAGCTTAACAAACATGAGGATTTGACAAAGCAAAACAAACAGAGCCCATTGGGATAAAGTCATGATTTGGAAATTAGGTTATATTTAAAACGTCTTTCATTGTAAAAATACCGCTTTTGCCAATAACCCATTCTGAAGCAACAATCGCTCCTAAGGCAAAACCATCGCGATTGTGTGAAACATGCTTAATACTGATTTTGTCTGTTTCAGAGTTATAATCAACAGTATGCGTACCCGGAACATTTGGTAAGCGCTCAGCCTTGATAGGTAAATCATTTCCTTTTGCCTGTCTTTCCAGCGCCCAACTGTTTTTATCTATATGTGGTAAAATACCTTCTGCAAGTGTGATGGCTGTACCACTAGGTGTGTCTAATTTTTGTGTATGGTGAATTTCAGTAAGGCTTGCATCATATTGTTTATACTTACCCATAATTTGTGCTAGTTTATAGTTGAGAGCAAAAAAAATATTTACTCCTAAGCTAAAGTTTGAAGCATATAAAAAGGCCCCTTTTTTAGTAGCACACAATGATTCAATATCCGCTCGATTTTCAAGCCAGCCTGTTGTACCGCAAACAACAGCCACACCACGGTTTAAGGCATGAGTGATGTTTGCTACTGCTGCAGACGGAACACTAAAGTTGATGGCTACTTCAGCTCCATTAAGGGAGTCTTTTGGGTTGTCCTTGTCTATAATGGAAACTATTTCGTGTCCTCTTGACTTTGCAATGCTTTCAATTGCCTTACCCATTCTTCCATAACCTAAAATGGCTATCTTCATATTAAAAAGTTAATGCGACCTGCATTCCTGCTACTAGTTGTGCACTAATTGGCGCAACATTTAAGTAGGGTTTTACAGTTAAATCGCTGTTTACATTGTATTGTTTTAAGTGTGCATCAATATTGGCGTCCAAGATATTAAGAAAATAAAAGCCTAAAATAAAAATCATCGACCGATCTCTATTTCGTTTATAAAATTCTTGACCATCTATTAGACGGTCCGTGCTTGCTATAAGGTTTATAAATTCGTCATCATTATATCCAGCAATTCTTCTTTTATATGCATTCCGGTATCGCAAATAGTTTTTGTGATTTTGATCGTATGTATATATTGAAGTACCTATGGCTCCATAAATAAGCGGAATTTTCCAATATCGTTTGTTATATACTTGTCCCAAGCCAGGAAGTACGGCGGAATAAAAAGCTGCTTTTGCAGGTCTAAGTGGATCTTCGTTCTCTATTTTTTGTATGTCATCAACTATAATTTGCTGTCCAAATACAAGAAGAATGTGACATAATATAAAAACGGATAAAAGAAAATACTTCACTAGTTTAATTTTTTACGAATATTTTCAAATTCCCTTTCAGAAGCAAAAGAAATTATGATTTTACCTGCCCCGTTTTTGTCAACTGTGGTTTGCACCGTTGCATCGAAAAAGTTTTTAAATAAATCCAAATGTGGGGATGTATAATCTTCGACTGCAGTGGTTCTATATTTTATTGGTTTTGTGGCTTTTTCAGTAGCCCTAACCGACATACCAGTTGCAACAATTTTTTTATACAATCTTAATTGCTCTTGTTTTTCTAATACACTCAGCAATGCACGTCCATGCCCCATGCTGATAAATCCGTCTCGAATACCTGACTGAATTATTGGGTCTAGGTTAAGTAAACGCAAGTAATTAGTGATTGTTGATCTTTTTTTTCCAACACGTTTACTCATTTGCTCTTGCGTTAGTTTAATCTCGTTAATAAGCCTATCGTAGCTCAATGCAATTTCAATAGGATCTAAATCATCTCTTTGGATATTTTCAACCAATGCCATTTCTAATGACTCTTGATCGTTTGCAATGCGTATGTAGGCAGGAATGTATTTTAGATTGATAGATTGTGAAGCCCTGAAGCGTCGCTCACCAGAAACCAATTGATAACTGTTTTCTTTGAGTTTACGTACCGTTATAGGCTGGATAACACCAAGTTCAGAGATGGACGAAGCCAGTTCTGCCAAAGTATCTGGATTAAACTGTGTTCGTGGCTGAAAAGGATTGGTTTCAATTTGATTTAGAGGAAGTTTGATAACCTTTCCTTCAACACTTTCTTGAACAAGACTTGTTTCCGTTGGGAGTAGTGCTGATAGTCCACGTCCCATGGCTTGACGTTTTTTTGCTTTTGCCATATTACTTTTTTTTGCTGATTAGTTCTTGTGCCAACTTTAAATAGCTAGAAGCACCTTTGCTGGTTGCATCGTAATCAATAATTGTTTCTCCAAAGCTGGGTGCTTCACCTAGCTTTACATTTCTTTGAATAATAGTGTTAAAAACCATATTTCCAAAATGTTTTTTTACTTCACCGACTACTTGGTTCGACAGACGTAGTCTGGAGTCGTACATTGTTAACAACATACCCTCAATACCGAGATCCTTGTTATGAATTTTTTGAATGCTTTTTATGGTATTCAGTAGTTTTCCTAATCCTTCGAGTGCAAAGTATTCGCATTGAATGGGAATGATTGCTGAATGAGCAGCTGTAAGCGCATTTAATGTGATTAGACCAAGCGAAGGAGCACAGTCAATAAAAATATAATCGTAATCGCCTTTGATGGGTTCCAATGCTTTACGTAGCATCATTTCCCTATTTGTCTTGTCAATCAATTCAATTTCGATGGCAACTAGATCAATATGTGCAGGGATTAAATCAAGATTTGGTGAATTTGTTGCAACAATGGCTTCTTTAGCAGTGACTGTGTGTTCTAACACTTGGTAGGATCCTATTTCAACTGTATTAACTTCAATGCCTAGTCCAGATGTTGCATTGGCTTGAGGGTCGGCATCAACAAGCAGGACCTTTTTTTCAAGGACGCCAAGCGAAGCCGCAAGATTCACAGATGTGGTTGTTTTCCCAACACCCCCTTTCTGATTCGCTATTGCAATAATTTTCCCCATCTAAAATAATCAAATGTAAAAATACTACTAAAATTCAGTAGTTTCTACCAATTTTGTGTTAACTATTTTTCCTCCTAATAGCAAGCTCAAGTAAGTCCCACATGGTTTTTTTAACCTGCTCTAAATTATTAAATTGACCAGCACCTTTGAGCCATTCGCCTCCATCAATTGTAATTACTTCGCCGTTAAGGTAAGCGCCAAAATCAGAAATTATGTAGGCAACTAGATTTGATAACTCTTGATGTTCACCGACTCTTCCAATTGGTATACGTTTTTTAGGATCAAATTTCCTTTTTATTGGCGCGGGCAACAATCGATCCCAAGCACCTTTAGTAGGGAATGGTCCAGGCGCAACAGCATTAAAGCGCATGCCATATTTTGCCCATTCAACAGCCAATGAGCGCGTCATGGCTAAGACTCCAGCTTTGGCACAGGCAGAGGGAACTACATAGCCCGAACCCGTGAATGCATACGTAGTTACGACATTAAGTACGTTTGTTTTTTTTTGTTTGGTTTTAATCCAATGCTTCCCAAATGTTAGCGTACAGTTTTTTGTTCCCTTGAGAACAATATCCAAAATGGTATCAAACGCATTTGACGAAAGTCTTTCTGTAGGTGCTATAAAATTACCAGCCGCATTATTTACCAATACATCTACAGCCCCATAATTTTCTAGTACTTGAATGTGCATGGATTCAACCTCTTCAATGTTGCGAACATCACAAGCAACTGCATAACAATCACCCCCTGTTTCTTGAATTAGTTCCTGCGCGGTGGTTTCTAGTTTTTTGAGGTTACGTGAAGTTATGGCAACCCTAGCTCCAAGTTTTAGAAAATAACTTGTCATTGATTTTCCCAGTCCGCTTCCGCCACCAGTGACGACTATAACTTTTCCTGCTAAGGCATCATCTCGCAACATTTGTTCTGCGTGTTTCATGTTGTTTTATTTAGTCAATTAATGGTATCTGCGTACTCAATAAGGTACACATCTTCATTACTTTTTTTCATCAGATATCGCTCTCTTGCATATCGTTCCATTTCTGTCGAGTCGCTTAATTGTAACAGTGTTTGTCTATCTAAATCGATATTTTCTTCCAAAGTACTTTTCTGCCTTTTAAGTTCTGTTAACTTGTTTTCAAGGTTAAAGTATATGAGTAGTGAATTGGAATCTAGAAAAACCATCCATACAATAAAAAATACTCCAATTAAAGCATAAAGGTTTGTGGCTAACTTAAACCAAGGATTTTTAAAAAGCTTTTTCATTTGATCAGGATTTCAATCCATTCTTGTATTTGATTCTTTGCAAATTTCAAGTCGTTATTTATAATAATTATATCAGATGAGTTCATATGGGGCGATATAAACTTTTTGTGCATGTCTTGAAGTGTATTTTGAAAACGCACAGTAACTTCTTCTTTTGTTCTACCTCTAGTCTTTAGATCACGTTCCATGCGCCGTTTAATGCGATTGTTAATATCAGCTTCAATATACACCTTATGGTTAAATAAATTAAGAAGTGGCGCATGAGCAAAGACCAAAATACCTTCAATTAAAATATATTTTTTTGGATGCAAAACTTCAATTTCATCTTTACGTAAATGTTGTTCAAACGAATATAAAGGACTTTGTATTGATTTGCCTTCCTGAAGTTGCAAAACATGACTCAAGAGTAAATCAAAATCAAGTGTATCAGGGTGATCAAAGTTGATTAGACAACGTTCTTCAAAAGATAGCTCCGGTAAGTGTTTGTAATAACGATCTTGTGATATTATAAGCGTTTGGTCTTTGCCAAATATTTCTGCAAAAAAATTGACAAGGGTGGTTTTACCTGCACCTGTGCCGCCACTAATTCCAATTATCACCAATTACTGTTTTTTACAAAGATAAGGTTCAATATTTGACAGTCTGTTTGATTAATTGATAAATATTAACAGAAAAATAAACGGCTTAACATCAATTTAATTTAAACATTGTCGGGATGTATTTCCAGGCTGTACCTTATTATTGATAAGAATCGGTAAAATTATATTCAAGCGATGTAATTAGGACATTGAATTTTGAAAGAAAAAGTCGGGATGACAGATGTTGAACCCCACCTTGAAACCCCTTATATTTAGGTGTATTCACACTTAATACACCATTTTCACCATCACTTTGGTGATATTTATCACCAAGAAAAACCACATCATCAACTACCACAAATCCTCATAAAGATATAAAAGATATAACTCTGAATTATATCATTAATTTCAGTAACTTGAGTAGTGATTTGGTGATAAATATGGTGATAAGATTAAGAGTGATTCTCGTAAAACCCCTCATATTAAGGGGTTATGAGAACAACTTGTCGGAATGACAGGATTTGAACCTGCGACCCCACGCACCCCATGCGTGTGCGCTACCAGGCTGCGCCACATCCCGAATCATATTAAATAAAATTATTGAGACGTGAAAAGATGTAATATACATCCCAATTAAATTTTGTCGGGGTGGCAGGATTCGAACCTGCGACCTCCTGCTCCCAAAGCAGGCGCGATGACCGGGCTACGCTACACCCCGTTAGACGGATTGCAAATATAGAACATATCGTAAGGTTGCCAAAACATAATTTCTTATCATTTTAGACAATAGATTGATAATAACTTTTGATATTAAAAATGTCAATCTATCATCTTAATCCTTTAATTTTGAATTTAAATTATATGTCATGAGTAAGGCACCTGAAAATATTAAAACACTTATTATTGGGTCTGGACCTGCGGGTTATACCGCTGCTATCTATGCTGCTCGTGCAGACTTAAAACCTGTTGTATACACAGGTTTAGAGCCAGGCGGACAACTTACAACTACTACAGAGGTCGATAATTTCCCTGGATATCCAGAGGGTGTTGATGGGCCAACTATGATGGTACATCTACAACAACAAGCCGAACGTTTTGGTACAGATGTCCGTATTGGAACGGCTACTGCAGTTGATTTTTCCAAAGAACCAGGCGGATTGCACCGTGTTACTATTGATGATAATAAGGAAGTATTAGCTGAAACAGTCATCATTTCCACTGGAGCAACTGCCAAATATTTAGGCTTGCCAAGTGAGCAACGTTTACGAGGTGGTGGTGTTTCGGCCTGTGCTGTATGTGATGGTTTCTTTTATAAAGATCAGGATGTTGCCATTGTAGGGGGTGGAGATACCGCGGCCGAAGAAGCTACATATTTAGCCAATATTTGTAACAAGGTTACAATGTTGGTTCGTAAAGATAAAATGAGAGCTTCAAAAGCTATGCAACACCGCGTTACTTCTACACCAAATATTGATTTACTTTACAATACTGAAATTGACGAAGTGTTAGGCGATATGGTTGTCAAAGGACTTCGAATGGTTAACAATCAAACAGGTGAAAAAGAAGAGATTGCCATAACAGGACTTTTTATTGCGATTGGACACAAACCAAACACAGATATTTTCATTGGGCAGATTGAAATGGATGATTCAGGCTATCTTATTACTGAAGGCAAATCTACAAAAACAAACATCCCTGGCGTTTTTGCTTCGGGAGATGTTCAAGATAAAGAATACCGTCAGGCGGTAACTGCTGCTGGAACTGGTTGTATGGCTGCTTTAGATGCTGAACGCTATTTGGCTACCATTGAAACACTGGTCTAGACAATGCGTATAACACCTTTATCTATTAAATATTACACTCTTTTTAAGCTGCCAGCAGCGTATTTTACCGGAGTACGGGTAAAAAGTATAGATGAAAAGCAATGTACTGTTCGTGTACGTTTAAACTTTATGAATAAAAATCCTTTTCGTTCTATGTTTTGGGCAGTTCAAGGGATGGCTGCAGAACTAAGCACGGGTGCTTTAATAATGCATGCATTGCACGCTTTAAATACAAAAGCTTCTATGTTGGTTATCGAAAATAAGGCTACGTTTTCAAAAAAGGCAGTTGGACGCATAAACTTTACTTGTGTCCAAGGAGAAGCAGTTTTGAAAGCCATTCGCGTAGCCAAAAAATCAAATGCGTCCCAGCAGGTTTTGCTACATGCTAATGGACTTGATGATGCAGGAAAAGAGGTTTCTTCATTTTCTTTTTTGTGGACAATAAAAGTCAAAAATTAACATTTTTGCAACACTTTTATTGGCTGGGATTTACGTATTTCGTTATAAATAGTAACTATGTCTCCAAAACCAACATTAACGTATTTTAAAAAGATTTTAATGAATGTTTATGAATACCCTACAATCTTCTACAAAGAGCTAAAAAAGGCCAAAAATCAGCTCGATGCCTATGATTATCTACGTTTAAAAAAATGGGTGTCTAAACTTGAGAAATTTCGTGTTACTTTGGACCGATGATTTTTATATCATCATAAATAATAGCACCTCTAATTATAGCTCTAATTTTATCATGTAATGCCTCAATTATGTGTAGCTTTAGTTTTCGTTGATGGTAAATCATGCTCACCTCTCGTGCAGGCTCAGGTGATTCAAACGATTTTAGATTGACTTGCTGCCGGTCACTTAATTTACGTGCGTATAAATAAGGTAATAATGTTATGCCCAAACCTTCTTCAGACAATTGTACTAAAGTTTCAAAGTTACCACTTTTAATCTCAAATGGAAGCGGTACTTCGTGTATTATTTTACAAATATTTAATGCTGAATTTCTAAAACAATGCCCATCTTTTAAGATTAAAACCTTTTCATTCTTTAACATACTAGCGTTTATCTTTTTTTCTTTATTTAGTTCAGAATGCTTAGGTGCGAAGACCATAAAGGGTTCGTAATAGAGAGGTTTTTCCATTATGTGATCATAATCAAGTGGCGTAGCTGCAATACCCGCGTCAAGAGATCCTTTTTCTAAATTCTCAATTATTTGCTGGGTAGCCATTTCTTCAATTTCTAAAATAAGTTTGGGATAAGCCTTTATAATAGTTTGTAAAAATAGGGGCAGTAGGGTAGACATAACTGTAGGTATAATACCGAGTTTAAAACTGCCACCAATCACCCCTTTTTCTTGTTGTATGACGTCTTGTATTCTTTCTGATTCTGCTACAATAAGGTGTGCTTGTTGTATGATTTTTTCACCCACTGCAGTAAGGGCAATTGGTTTTTGCGTACGGTCAAATATTTTTAAATCAAGTTCTTGCTCTAACTTTTGAATTTGCATGCTCAAAGTTGGTTGGGTTACATAAACGTGTTTAGCTGCACTTGTGAAATTTCGGAATTCTGCTACTGCGATACAATATTTAAGTTGGGTTATGGTCATTTTATTTGGTTAAAACGGTTACATACATACGTATATTTTTTAGTGGCCACTCTCGTTTGTCCGTGGGGAGTGCATTGATTTCATCTATTACGTCCATGCCACGAATGACTTTTCCAAACACTGTGTACTCACCGTCCAAATGGTACGCGCCTGGAGATTGTTGCACAATAAAAAACTCATATGGGGAAGCCATTTTGTGTGGGTTGTTAATTTCGCTGCTAGGCATAGATATGACACCGCGTTTATGTTTGTAGCCTTTGTTAGTGTCGGGGGGTAATAAGTATTTGCCAATTTTTCTTCTCTTTTGTCCAGTATCTGCATTATCAGAATTGCCACCTTGAATAATAAAACCTGGTACTACCCTGTGAAAATAAGTATTGTTAAAATATTCCTGTTTTGTTAAAAAAATAAAATTTGCCCGGTGGTAAGGTGTATTTTCAAAAAGTAACACATCGAAACTTCCCAGCGAGGTTTCAATTCTAACTTTATTTTCTTTATGCTTATCACCATATGCTTTTAAAAATGGAATGGCAGTTTTCACATTTAAGGGTTTATCGCTCTTTTTTTTTGGTAAATCCTTTTTCAGTATTGTTGGTTCAGAAATTTTTATGCCAATTTTATTGTTTTGCTTTGGAGCTTTTGGATTAGTGCAAGACAACATGGTACTTGAAAAAATCAAGATAAACGACAAAAAAAAATATTATTCATAATTTGTAAAGTTAATGTTTTTCCTTTCTATTTAAATGCTATTTTATTTGTTGATGCTTTTGTATTTTTGCCAAGCAAATCTAATTCGTGTTTAAGCGCAACCCATTCGGACATTATCTGTTTATTAAACTTTGGCTAATTCGTCTACTAGGTTTTTTTACGCGTCGACGCTTTAATGGTTTTAATAATTTAAGAATTAGTGGATCAGAAATTATTAGAGATCTTCCTGATAAAAATGTCCTTTTTATTTCAAATCATCAAACCTATTTCGCTGATGTAACAGCCATGTTTCATGTTTTTTTTGCCAGTCTTGCGGGTCGCGATGATAATTTAAACTATTTAAGATATATCTGGCGTCCAAAGTTGAATGTATATTATATCGCTGCTAAAGAAACCATGAAGGCTGGTTTTTTGCCACGTATTTTGGCTTACACTGGTTCTATTTCTATAGAACGTACTTGGCGTGAAAAAGGTAAGTCCGTCAATCGGCAGGGGAAGATGAGTGATATTTCAAATATTGGTAAAGCTTTAAATGACGGTTGGGTAATTACTTTTCCACAGGGTACTATCAAACCATTTGCCCCTGTTCGTAAGGGAACATTACACATCATCAAAACTTATAACCCAATAGTTGTACCCATACAAATTGATGGTTTTCGTCGTTCCTTTGATAAAAAAGGAATCTTTATTAAAAAAAAGGGAATCAAGCAGACAATGCGTATAAAGCCGCCAATAAAATTTAATTTTGAAAAGTCAACGGAAGAGCTTGTATTACAGATCTCTAAGGCTATTGGACAAGTACCTAATAAATAGTTATTCTACAATACCACCACAGCTAATGCGTGCACCTGCGGCACCTGAGGGTTGAGAGGTAAAATCATCAGCACCTTGATGAACAATAATTGCTTTTCCTAAAATATTTCTTGTGTCATCTTCACAGCCAATACACCATTCGTCTGTCTCAAAATATACCCTGCCTATTCCATTTTCACCAACCTCAAAATTTCCAATATCCCCCTTGTGAAAGCCTTTTTTATCACCCCAAGCTCCGTGTGGAGCAAAAGTTGGGTTCCAGTGACCACCCGTCGATTTGCCGTCATCGGATGAACAATCTGATTTTTCATGAAGGTGTATAGCATGTGTTCCAGTTGAAAGCCCGCGTATGGTAGCACTTAAGCTAACGACCCCATCTTGTTCACTAAATAGTGCAAATCCAGCTGCGTTTGATTCGCTTTTTGCATTTAGGTCTACCTGAAGCTGGCTGTGTTTACAAGAAGTTATTGTGATTAAAAAAACAAGAACTAATGCCCAATTATTCATGTCACTAAAATACACAATTTTTAATATAAACTTATTTTAAAAATGGGACGAGTTTGTTAAAATAGCGTTATGCAATGAACTCGGCACCTGATGATATTCAAAATATCACATGAATAATAAAGTATATATTAAAAAAATTACTTTAATCACAAAAGGACAAGGGCTTGAATAAAAATAAAATATGCAATTTTCGGAATCTAATAAAAATACAATTCATTTTACAAGCAATTGTTTATAAATACAGATATTTGAAAAAAGAGTTCTTTATGCAAAAGCTTTCATCTTACATCTTCATTGTTTTTTTCTTAAATGCATGTAATGTAACATACCCCATTGCTTCTTTTACAACTAATACTAATGTGATTGATTACTCTGACACTAATCATTGGGCAGTATATGACGCTATTTCATCCAATGGGGAGACTATAGGTACTATTTCTGATTCTACTGCAGCAGATGTTTTTTATGTTTACCCAACTCTTTTTATTGATAAAAAAAATACCAATTGGAATGCAGCTATAGATGATAATAATATAAATACAGACGTAATAAAATGGATTTTACCTTATCAAGCGGCAGCATGGGCTGATGCGGGGCGTTTATTTATACCTTTTTATCGTCAGAATCATTACCGTGCTTTTTTTGAACCCTATAGAAATCAAGGGGGTGTTGAAGCAATAGCCTTAGCTTATTCAGATGTAAAGGCTGCATTTGACCACTATATGGCGAATGAAAATAATGGCCGTCCCATTATTTTAGCTGGTCATAGCCAAGGTGCATTACACTTAAAGAAATTATTGCAAGAATATTTTGATGGTAAATTCCTTCAAAATCAGTTGGTAGCTGCGTATTTGATTGGCACCCGTGTTATGGAAGACGATTTTAAATTTTTAAAACCCCTTATTTCACCCGACCAGATTGGAGGTTATGTCAGCTGGAACAGTTATAAAAAAGGGAAATACCCCAAATATTATGCATGGTATAATAATGCTATTACTACAAACCCCGTTAATTGGGACGACAGTAAAAAAAGTCTTATGATAGAACATAAGGGATTATTTTATTACGACAATATAATCTATGATAAGTGCTTGGAAGTAGAAAAGATCAATGGCATGTTGTGGGTGAGTTTACCAAAAGTACCCAAGCGATTTTGGATGTCTTTTGTCAATGACTACCACCGCTTTGATGTCACTTTGTTCTGGGAAGATATAAGGCAAAATGCTTTGCAACGGGTTAAAGCTTTTTATCAATAAAAGCTTAAAGTTCTTCAGGGGCAATTTTGACATTTAGTCCATCTAAGTCCTCAGTGATGGGTATCTGACAGGCCAATCGTGAGTTTTCTTCAACATGGTAGGCTTCGTCAAGCATTGCTTGTTCATCATCGTTTCGTTCTCCAAAATGTTCCTCAGTGAGTATGTAAACTTGACAGGACGCACACATGGCCATACCCCCGCAAATTCCAGCCACTTGAAGGTCATAGCCTTTACAAACCTCCATTAGGTTAAGGTTCATGTCTATAGGAACAGCAAAGTCGTGTTCCGTACCTTCACGGTCAATAACTGTAATGTTGATATCTAGACTCAAGATTTAATAGTCTCTTTTGGTTGTTCGTCTTAAAACCCTTGCACACCTTGCACAGTGGTGTATTTGAGTGTAAATTTCTTCTCTGGATTGATAATTTTATATGCCGTTTGAACCGCAAGTGTTGCTTCATGAAAGCCGCACAAAATGAGTTTTAGTTTGCCAGCGTATGTGTTTACATCGCCAATGGCAAATACGCCTGGGCGATTGGTTTGATAATCATAGGTATCGACGACTATTGCGTTTTTCTCAATTTCAAGCCCCCAGTCACCAATAGGTCCAATTTTTGGCGACAAACCAAAAAGCGGGAACCATAAGTCAGTATAAACTGTATTTTTAGATAATTTGGTATGAATTACTACGGATCTTAATTCGTGATCTCCATTAAGTTCTTTTACTTCTGCGAAAGTATGTAGTTTCATTTTACCAGCAGAAGCTAGCTCTTGTGCTCGTGAAACAGAGTCTTTATGTGCTCTAAAGCGGTCACTTCTATGAACAAGGTGTACAAAACTGCCTTTTTCTGCAAAATAGATAGCCCAGTCAAGGGCAGAATCACCACCACCAGAAATGACCATGTCTCTTCCTTCAAACTGGTCAGGATCCTTAACAATGTATCGCACGCCTTTTTCTTCAAAGTCTCCAATATTACTGATTAGGGGTTTTCTTGGCTCAAAACTTCCCAAGCCACCAGCTATCATTACAACTAGTGCTTGATGTTGAGTGCCTTTACTTGTTGTTACTATAAAGGATCCATCCGCTTGTTTTTCGATGCTATCGGCACGCTCACCAAGTGTAAATCCAGGTTTGAATGGAGCAGCTTGCTCCATCAACTTGTCTACCAATTCTCCCGCTAACACGAAGGGATATCCAGGGATATCATAAATAGGTTTTTTCGGATAAATTTCAGATAATTGTCCACCAGGTTGCGGAATTACATCGATTAAATGACAATGCAACTTCATTAGACCTGCTTCAAATACGGCAAATAAGCCGACGGGTCCTGCACCAATAATAATAATATCTGTTTTAATCATTTTACTTGAGTAATTTTATTGTTAATTTATTAATTGATAAGGTTTTTTCCACAAAATATCTTCTAAACTTGTTTCAATAGATATAAAGCCAAAAGAAGTAATGCATCAGTTTTTTAGTAAAATGTTTCTAACCACTATTGAAAACGTTTTGCTAAAATAGTTGATTTTCTGTTTGTAGAAATGGCAATTTTAAAGATTCCCTGGGTTGCGATAAAATCCTTAACTTTGTACTAATAAATCTTTGTTTATGAAAGGCCGTATTGCCCTTTTATTTGCTTTATTCACACTGTTTCTTTCTACAGAAAGTAGCTTTATGCTGCATTTTTGCCACAATCAATTCGTCGCTGCTGCAGTTAACAAGGAAATTTCTACTTGTTGTAAGAAAAAAGCTCACCCAGGACCAGTTGTTACGAGCATTTGTTGTGAACTGTCATCATTTGATATCCGATTAAATGACACGGTTTTAAATGACAACAGTAAAACTATTATTTTACCATCATATTATACAGGTGTTTATGAAAAAGCGGTAGTTAGTATTTTTCTAAATGATCGTTTGCAGGAACATATCACCAGACCACCACCCAAGCGCCCAAATCGTGACTTACATATATTTTATGCACAATATTTGATGTAATAAACAATTCCTTTGAACTGTTTGTCTCATTAAATTATTTATCATGTTTAAATCTTATTTAGCACCCATTTTTTTATGTCTTTTAGGTGCAGCCCATGCGCAGCATCAGGTTTCAGGTTATGTTTATAGCCAAGAAAACAATATTCAATCTCCATTGGTTGGCGCTAGTGTGTATTGGGAGAATTCAACTTCTGGTTCCGTTAGTAACGACGATGGCTACTTTACTTTAGTCCACAATCCAGATAACACGGTTTTAGTGGTTTCATATTTGGGCTTCAAGACCATTAAATTAACTTCCGGTTTTGACAATCCCCTAGAAGTAATTTTAATTCCAGACAATGCCGCTGCGTTAAATGAGGTAACGGTTTCACAACGTAGAAAAGCATTGCAACGTGCTGTTTTCACTCCTCGAAACGTAAGCACCATTGGAAGTGCCGAATTGCTCAAAGCGGCCTGTTGCAATCTTTCAGAGAGTTTTGAGACTAACCCTTCTATTGATGTCAATTA
>MDTB01129386.1_pt1 | contig 56828 bp, 60 predicted proteins | sample 811161 | NCBI WGS metagenome assembly MDTB01 (sample SAMN05326650, study PRJNA326480) | marine metagenome | isolation source: seawater | place: Mediterranean Sea | collected 2009 | reverse complement strand
GCTTGACTTCCGAGTTCGGAATGGGATCGGGTATGACCCCTTCGCAATAATCACCAGGCCAGAATTTATAGTATTTTTATTGAGTGATGTAAATAGCTGAAATTAGCTTAGAGGAGGGTATTTGGTGGGCGTGATAAGAATTGAACTTATGGCCTCTTCGATGTCAACGAAGCGTTCTACCACTGAACTACACGCCCTAAAATTATTTGAAGCCATATTTTCTTAAGGAATTCACAGAAATCATAAATATGGAAAATAAATTCCTGAACAAATTAAAATTATTATATTTTTGATTAATTTTCCACAAATATAAAATATTTTTAAATCTTTGACTAGACCTTGATTTATTTAAAATTCTATAAAATGCTGATGCTTTATTAAGTTTGTGCGCAAGAATATTTTGCTTCAAAATTTGGCATTTAAAAAGATAATCCTCTAATTTTTCAATTTTTTTAAATTTTAAGTTTTTTAATATTGATCTTGAAAAAATCATAGTTGTAGTATTTATCGATGAATTTAGCGTGAATTGATTAAAATTAAATGTATTTTGGATATTTGTTTTTTTTAAAAACTTTTTTTCATTTCTATTTTGAATAAAAGGAATAAAGTCAGTAAATGAAAAAGAAAAATTATTTTTTTCCATAAACTGAATTTGTTCTTTCAATTTATTCTTTTCCCAATAATCATCTGAATCTATAAATGATATAAAATTTGAATTTGAAATTCGTAATCCTAAATTTCTACAAAAACTCGGGCCTTTATTCTTTTTTAATTTTACTATACTTATTTTTTTTATTTGCTTGTAGCTATTCAATACTTCGAGCGAATCGTCAGTCGAAGAATCATCAATTATATACAGTTTCCAATCTTGAAAAGTTTGGTTTACAACAGAGTCGATTGCTTCTTGTAAATACTCTGCTTTGTTAAAATTTGGTAGAATAATATCTATATAATTATTTTGATTTTTCATTTTTTATAATTTGTGAAATTTCATCTAGAAAAGCTTTTTTTGTTGGTAAATTATTTTTTATCATTTTTTTTTGGATGTCGAAATAATTTTTCATTATAAACTTAATAACCTTATCTAAGGACTCTGCTTTTCTTTCGACAACAAATACACCTTCACGGTCTCTCTTAACATGGGAGATTTCAGTAAAAATAATTACAGGTCTCAGTCTTGCTAAAGACTCGTCCAATACTTGGGGGTGAGCTTCTGTAAAAGATGGTAAGATAAAAATATTGTGATCGTCATAGACTTCTATGATTGAGTCGTTTTCGTTTACAAAGTTGATTATTTCTACCTTTCTAGAAACCAACTTTTTATCATATTTTTTTTCCGAGTTTATAATTTTAATTTTAATATTTTCTTCTATTTTTTTTATAAGATTAAGAAACGAAAATATCCCCTTTTCTTTTTTTATTCTTCCAACATATAAAATTTTTACTTGATTAAGATTTGGTTCTTTTCTTTTTGAAAACCATTTATCATTTAGTTGAGAAGGTGAAACAACAAATCCTGTTTTTTTCCTTAACAAATGTGATCTACATACTATTAAATTTGTGATCTTAGATGCAATAATAAACATTATATGATAAATAGTTGGGCCAAAAATTTTTGAGTAGCATCTATACTCCTCGTAACCATCACTTCTTAGATATAGATAAATTCTTTTTTTTAAAATAAATAGTAATAAACAGGCAAAAAACGTAAAAGGAGAAAGCGAAATTACTAAAAATTTTTTATGTTTTGCTGATCTACTCCATATTTTTTGTAAAAAGGCAAATATACTGGCTGATATAAAAATTTTTTTTAAGTTAATTTGATGTGAAATCCTTTCAACTTTTGATTTTCGTAAAAATAATTCTATATTAAAATTCTGACTTAATCCCTCAGGGATTGATTTCATATCAATATTGTCACAAAAAACTTTGTTATTAATATTTTGTGTTTTTTCGTTGCTTATTATAGCCAAATTTTCCTGTTTCATTTAAATAATAAGTTTATCTTAAATTTAAAATTCTATTAAATATTGCTTTAGGAAAAACTAAGATTAAAAATAGTTTTATTTTTTCAATATAGTTTGGATGTAATATTATTTCCTTTAAACTTTTTAAATATTCTTGCTCATTTATTAAACTAAGAATTTTAAAAAAATTACACCTATTTTTTATATTTATTAATTTTTTTTCCTCTCCAAACTCTCTTGATAATTTAATATTTTCATACCATTCATTCATTTGAACTGCCTGCTTTTTTAAATTTTTGTTTTGTAATTGGTTTTGATGTTGTCTCGAAATTGCAACTGGTTTTTGAATGCAGTCAAATTCATAATTCTTAGAAAATCGTAGTATAAAATCCATGTCAGAAAGCATATCGAATTTTACACTAAAAACATTTGTTTGCATGTTAAGATATTCTTTTCTTAAAACGACAGTTAGCATACCAATAAAATAAGTTTTCAACAAAATAGCTGTGATTTTACCCGAGGGTAATTTTAATTTTCTGGCTAATTTTTTTTTTTTGAACAGATTTTTTGAATTGTACCTCCAGTAATTTCCATAAACTAACCCAACATTTTTATTTGCAAATAATTTAATTTGCTCTGAAAGTTTATTTTTTAACCAAATATCATCTGTATCCAAGAAAGCTATAAACTCACCATTCACCTCTTTCAGCGCTAAATTTCTTGCCTCGTACAAAACAGCATGTTCTTTTGCAAGAAAATATTTAAATCTTTTATCTTTAAAATTTTGGAAAATTTTTTTGCTGTTATCTGTAGATAAATTATCCCAAAATATTAATTCCCAATTTTCATATGTTTGATTTAAAATACTTTCTAAGGCTTCTTTAAGATATTTTTCACCATTAAAACAATTCATTATAATACTAACTAATGGTTTGTTCATTTAATCCAAGGAGCTTTTTTAGCTTTCAACATTTGGTCTAAAAGATCTTTGTCTGATTTGTGATCCATACATTGCCAAAAACCCTCATGTTTAAAAGCTTTGATTTCCCTTAAGTCTGTTACTTTTTCTAAAGGATTAGACTCTAAAACAGTCGCGTCTCCTTGAATAAAATCTAAGAATTTTGGTTTCATCACAAAAAATCCACCATTAATCCAACTTTCGCCTAATTGAGTTTTTTCCTTAAATTTTAAAACGTCTGAACCTTTTAAACTTAGTGATCCAAAACGAGCGGGTGGTCGTACAGCAGAAATAGTAACTAATTTCCCATGATCCTTATGAAATTTGATAAGTTGATTTATGTCGATGTCAGAAATTCCGTCTCCGTAAGTTAGCAAAAAATCATCATCATTAAGGTATTTATTTAGTCTTTTTAATCTTCCTCCAGTGAGGGTGTCTGATCCTGTATCAATTAAATTTATATTCCACTTTTTTGGAAAATTTTTAAAATGATTTTTTATAATCTCACCTTTGTAGCCAAGAGCAATATAAAAATCTATATGACCATAGCTTGCATAAATATCCATTATATGCTCGATTATTGGTTTATTGCCAATCGGTACCATCGGTTTTGGAATTGTATCTGTATATTCAGATAAACGAGTTCCAAAACCTCCGGCTAAAATAACAACTTTCATATCAATTTATTATTTTTGGTTGTGGAAAAGGAATAATAAATTTTCCACCTTCTTTTAAAAATTTTTTTTCCTGTTTTATTATTTCTTCTTTAATATTCCACGATAAAATTAACAAATAATCTACATTTTTTCTTGAAATATATTTGGGATTTTTTATTTCAATGTTTGTACCAGGAGTAAAAAGTCCTTGCTTAAGTTTACTTTTGTCAAAAACAAAATCTATCATGTTATTGTCCATTTTTGAAAATTGTAATAAAGCTTGTCCTTTTCCTGATGCGCCATAAACAGATATTTTCTTTTTCCTCCTCTTAAGACTTAATATTAGCTCATGTAAACTTTCTATATGATTTAAAATTTTATTTTTAAACATATTTAAATTTGAGTTTAAAAATAAATTAGATTTTTTTTCTATTTTACTAATAACACTTATTTTTTTTGATACTAATTGAGTTGATGTCGATTTAGATATAAAACATCTTATTGAACCACCCTGTGAATTTATTTTATCTACATCAAAAACTTTAAGATTATTTGCCTTACATAAATCCTGAATTGATTTCAAGCTGTGAAACCCGATATGCTCATGGAAAATATTATCGTACTGGTTTTTATTAAAAATATTTAATAAATGTGGAACTTCTAAAATAAATGTTCCATCATCTTTAAGAAGGTTATCAATACCCCTAAATATATTATTAGGTTCTTTGATATGAGCAATAACATTTCGCGCAAAAATATAATCAAATTTATTATATTTTCCTTTAATAGAGCAAGAAAGTTTATAATCGAAAAAATTATTTATTGTAAAAATATTTTTTTTGTTAGCTTTTTTGGCTAGATTTTTTGCTGGATCAACTCCTATTACAAAACAATCAAATTTCTCTTTTAAAATTTTAATAAAGGAACCGTCATTGCTAGCTATTTCTAAAATTTTTGATTTTTTATTTATTCCAAGCTTTTTAAGTTTTTGTAAAAAGTTTTTTAATATATGAATATTTCTCTCAGAAATTCCTGTTTCCCAAAGGTAATTTTTAAAAAGCAAATGTGGATTAAGTTTTTCAGAAATTTGAACATGCTTACATGACACACAATAATTAAGACTAATTTTATATTTTTTTTGTTTTCTTTTTTTTTTTAAAAAATTACCAACTAGGGCAATTTTTCCAAAGTCTATAATTTTTTTAATTTTATTGTCGCAAATCCTGCAATTACTCATTATGCTATTTATCTATAAAATACTTTATCTGATAATTAGTAATATCTTCAATATCTTCTCCTGAAAGATAACTTTTATACCATTCAATAGTAAAATTTATTGTTTCATCTAAATTGAGTCTTGGTTGCCATTTTAATTCTTTCTTAGCTTTATTTATATTTAGACTTAGTAATTTTGACTCATGAAATTTTTTATTTTTTTTATATAATATTTTTACTTTATTATTTCCCCATCCTCTGGTTAGTAACTTAACTATCAAAATAACCTTTTTGCAATTTCTTTTATAAGGACCAAAATTCCAACTTGGTATAATGTTTGATTTAAGTTCTCTATTCATTAACATTTTTCCTAAATACAAATATCCACTCAATGGCTCTAAAACATGTTGCCAAGGTCTAGTCGCGTTTGGATTTCTTATAATAATATTTTTTTTTCTTTTAAGCGATTTAATAACATCAGGAACTATTCGATCTTTTTTAAAATCGCCACCACCTATTACATTCCCAGCTCTAGCACTGCCAATAGACAATCGTTTATGTTTTTTGAAATAGCTATCAAAATATGATGCAAAAACTAACTCTGCGCTTGCTTTCGAAGATGAGTAATTATCAAGGCCACCTAATAAATCACTTTCCTTAAAACTGTCTTTTTTTCCAAGGTTTAAATAACATTTATCTGAAGTTATATAGACCAAATTTGAAATTTTATTTATTCTTGTACTTTCCAAAATATTTGTACTTCCAATAATATTTGTTCCAAATGTTTCTAATGGATTTGTAAAACTCGTAGAGACTATAGATTGAGCTGCGAGATGGAAAATGATGTCTGGTTTTTCACTTTTGATAATTTTATTAATTTTATAAAAATCTTTAATATCTACAAAGTATTGTTTTATTTTCTTTTTTAATTTTAAACTATCAAATATAATTGAATCCTTTTCAGGTTTAAGACCTACACCAACCACTTTTGATCCTAATAAGAATAACCAATAACATAACCAAGATCCCTTAAATCCAGTTGAGCCAGTAACTAAGACCTTTAAGTTTTTATAACTTTTTAAGAAAGAATTATTATTTATCAATTTATTTTTTAGTTTGGGGGATACTCTGTTTTACCTATAATTAGATCAACTAAAGATAATAGTAAAATTTGGTGAACATTTTCAATATGATTATATGCTTTACTGTTCACCCAAAAGTTTATGTCACCGAGTTTTTTTAATTTATTATCTTCGCTATTACCTGTGAATGTAATAATTTTTTCAATTTTTTTCTTTCGAGCTTGGTTGGCACCGTTAATCATATTTGGAGAATTTCCTCCAGCAGAAATTAATATTAACGAATCTCCTTCATCACCATAAAAGTCTATTGCCTTTTCTACCCATCTCTCGTACCCAAAATCATTAGAGAAACATGTGAGTAAATCTGACTCGTTATAGTTTGTGCATCTGACTTTTGCGTTTTTTGTTAAATCGACACTAAAATGACTAGCTATTGCTGCACTACCACCATTTCCAAAAATCATGGTTTTTTTTCCATTTGAATGTGTTCCTTTTAAAATATCCTTAACACTTATAAGGTCTTTAAGATATTTATCATTATCTAACAGTTTCTTGAGACTGGTAAAATAGTTTTTTAAAAAATTTATTTCTGACATTTTTTAATGAAGATATTTTTTATATAAATTTACATTCTTTCCAAATTTTATCAACCTATTTCTTCCAATACTACCATATCTATAAATATAATTATTAATCCTCTGAACTTGAATAAATTTCCATAACTTTTTTGAATATAATTCTAAAGAAGGATTTTCACAAATATGAATTGTATAGACATTTCTTTCTAACGCCTCTACAACTGATCCAGTAGCACCAATAAATATTGATAAATTTTTTATTATTTTTTTTTTTTTATGTAATGCCAACGCATACTTAATTTTTTTTATTAGTTTAATATGTTTTTTTGATTTAGTACAACTTGGATGATTTTTAATTTGTAAATTTGATAAATTGATATCTAATTTATCCGATAATATATTAAGGTTATGAATTATTTTTTCTGAAGATTCAAACTTAATTGGTAAAAATACTTTATTTTTCATATCAATCTTTTTTGATATTCTTAATCTTGTAGATGGTAAAATTTTAATTTCGTTACTTTTCCATCCTAAAAATTTTTTTAAACAATAGAATTGGGAGTCACTAGATACAATAATTTTTTTTGGTGCACCATCTCTTTTTATTAAGTTCAAAGGTAATCCAATTGGGAAGGAGTGCAAAAATCCAATAGTTTTAATTTTTTTATTAATTTTATTTATTTTCTTAAAAATTGCATTCTGGAAAGGTTGCCCTTCATAAGGCATTAAAATTTTTTGGGTGTTTTTAAATATAAATTGATCAATATTTTCGTAAAAAAAATTAGCTAGAATGGTAAAATACGAAATTTGATCAAAAAAACTCGAACCATTATTTGACTTTAGAGATTTTTTAGTAGCGTCCCATAAAAATTTTAAATTGAAATTTTTTTTTCTCATTTAATATTAAAGCAATGTTATCAGAAATTTTATTGGGAATATCATCACCTATTAAAATTAAAACCCAAAAAATATCAGAATTATTTTTTGAAGTTGTGTAAAAATGTTTATCTTTGAAATTTCCGTTTTTATCAAAATCCTTTGATGAAGCCCAATTAACTATTATATTTTTATAATTTTTTTTATTTGAGTTTTGAATAATTTTGAATTTACCTAAAAATAAAATTCTATAAATATCTTTCAATAATATTTCTAAATTTAATATTATTCCCTTTAATTTATTTTGCTCAGATATTATTTTTGCAAAGCCTTTTGATTTACCAAATGGTGCAAAATAATATCTTCCAAGTTTAAAAACAGATAGTTTTTGTGCTTCTGATTTTTTTATAAAACTCTTAACTTTTTGTATTAAGATTATTTGTGATCTAATTAGATCCACTACTCTCCGCCAGCAATTGTAATTACTTCTCCAGAAATATAAGAATTCTTTTCGGACGCTAAATTAAAAATAATATCTGAAATTTCATTAGTTGTTGCCATTCTTTTAATTGGTATCAATTTCACTCTTTTGCTAATATTTTTTGATTTTATTTTTTTATGGATCTTGGTGTTAACAACACCTACTCTTAATACATTACACAAAATATTACTTTTAGCTAGTTTTCTAATATGCCTTGGCACATATTCTAAACAATGCTTTGAGTATGAATAATTAAATGTAAACTCACTTCCACCATATTTAACCCCGATACTACTAATATTAAGAATTCTACCAAATTTTTTCTGTTCCATTTTTTTCAACATATCTCTTTGTATAATTAAAGGCATTAAAGCATTTATTTGAATAGATTTAACTAGAGATTTTATAGTCGTCTTTTTAAAACTTACGTTATCAATATATCCAATTAAATTTATACAGGAATGAAAGTGTATTTTATTAACAAATTTAGAGAATTTAGTAAATTCTTTTTGTTTAGAAAAATCAGATTTAAGAAATTCTAAATTATTTTTAAATAAAAAATTATTATTTTTAATATTCTTTAAATTGCTGTTATAATGTGCATAAACTCTCCAATTATTTTGTAAAAAAATGTTAATTACTTTTTGGCCAATGTCAGAGCTTGCCCCTAAAATTAAAATATTTTTTTTATTCAATTAACACCTTCCCAGGATAAAGAATGTTTTTTACCAATTAATTCACCTGAAACATCGCAAACATTACACGGTGAAAATCCTCTATCAGCTTTGTTAAGCCTTTTTCTAATTTGAATCGCTTTTTTTGACGTCCATATTTCTAAAAAAGAACTATCATTCATATTTCCTAAAATCATTTTTTTACCCCAATCGTGAGGACACATTAAAATATCACCATTATAGTCCATAAAAAATGTATAGCTTGGATAAAAACATTTTGATCTTAATGTTGTTTTAAGTGCAGGAATTTTATGTTCTGAATTTTCCATCATACCTGCTCTGTTGCTTATTGTTATTCCAAAATCTTTTTCAGCGGAGTAGTACCTGTGTCTAATAACATATTGATTTTTTTTTAATTTAGCTTTGTCACACATTTTTTGAAATTTAATTACATGTTCTGGTCCGTCATACACACTAATCAGTAGAGTATCCAAACCATTTGTAAATAATTTCTTTAATCTCGAAATATTTAAAACATCTCCATTTGTAACAATTTCACATTTTGATTTAGGAATGTTTCTCTTAGTTTCGTTAATTAATTTAAAAATATTTTTATCTAATAGTGGTTCAACAAATCCTGAATATCTTACTACACCCCTATAATTTAAATCTTTAAGTTCTCTAATTAGTTTAGAGTGTAGTTTTGCAGAAATAAATTCTTGTACATGCTCATAATTTGGATCACTTCTTGGACAAAATGAACATTTTCTATTGCAAATGCCCGATTCACTTATTTCAACTTCAGAAGGTAATGGAATATTTGTACCTTTAATCATCTGGAAACTACTATCAGTTATTCTTTTTTTTCTCTCAATACTGGGGTCTAAATACTTAATTTTTTTTTTCATTTTTAAGGTATTTTTCAACTTTTTTTATATCTTTTTTTTGATCTACTGCGATACTATTGTTTGTTGTTTTAATCATTTTTATTTTCTTATTAATTTCAAAAAATCTTAAAATTTCTATATCCTCTGCAATCTCTATAACCGATTTCTTTTTAAAATTTTTAAATTTTTTTAATTCATCTTTATTAAAAGCATAAATACATACTTGTTTAAAGTATTTTATTTTAGTGTTTTTTTTGAAATTTTTTTTACCCGGCAAAGGTAATCTAGACATATAAATAAGATCTTTATTACTATTTATTAAGACTTTTGGAATATTTGTATCAGTTGGTTTTTCATTTTGTGATAAATTTGTATAACCACAAATAACATGATTTGGAAATTTAATTTTAGCTGAAATAATTTTTTTAATATCTTTTACTTTTATGGTTGGTTCGTCACCTTGAACATTAATATAAATATCCGCTTTTATTTTTTTTGAGACTTCCGCAACTCTATCTGTTCCTGTGCTACAATTTTTAGAAGTCATTATAGCTTTAAAACCATAATTATTTACCACTTTTTTTATTCTCAAGTCATCTGTAGCAATAATTATATTCGAGTTTCCAATAATATTTTTGCATATTTGTGCTACCCAAATAATCATTTCCTTATTTTTAATCTTTGCTAAAGGTTTGCCTGGAAACCTACTAGATTTAAATCTTGCTGGAATAACAATTAAAGTTTTCAAATTAATTTAGTCTTTTATTTTTTAAATTATATTTTGTTTTTGTTAAACTTTTTAACTTTAAGGGTTTATATCTCTTTTTAAATAGGTCTAAAATTCTTTGTGTTTCATCAGATTTTGGATCATTACTTTCATAACCGTCAATACCTGCTAGATATATATTGTTTGATTTTCCAGATATTGCAATTGATAAAGAATAACCAATAGCCAATGGATTTGGTAATTCACAAAAATATTTATTTACCTTGACCGTATTTTTATAATTTAAATATAATCCATAATCTAAAATTCTACTCTTTTTTAAATAAATAGATTTTTTTATTTTTTTTGGCATCATTGTATATGGCATTGCTATTTTAGAATTATTTTTAAAATGAAAGTTCATGTCTGACATAATTCTCATAGGATGACAAGCCACTCTAAAATCAATTAATTTCTCATTTAAATTTTTTGAAGTATTGATACAAATAACTAAGATATTATTTTTTAAAATAAAATTTTCAATTTTTTTCTTATGTTTTAGAATACTAACTCCAGGTCCCACTATTAAAACGTCTCTATTTTTAAACATGTTAATAGGACACCACTTTCCTTTTGGATTGCTATAAAAAAATTGAGATGAATTAACCAGTTTATATGGATTAAATTTTTTAGCACCTATCTTTTTTAAAGTATTTAAAATGCTTAAATAATCTTGTGGTTTATATCTTTTGTCAGATAATATTTTTTGAATATATGTTGGATGAATTTTGTTTTTGGCAGCTATAGCATAATATTTGTTAGGTCCCCATTTATACTGTTTAATTAGCTTGGAAAAAAATCTTTTTATAAGTTTTTTAATATTAATTGTGATTTTTTTTTGTTTTAATAAATATGTAATGATATCCTCTGTTCTTAAATTACCGGGTCCGCGTCCCATCCCGTGAATTGTACAATCTATCCACTTAACACCATTATTATTAGCAACAATAGAATTAGATAAGGCTAATCCCAAGTTGTTATGGGCATGAATACCAAGATCTTTATCCCAGTTATTTCTAAAGGTTTTTGAGATCTTTTTTGTTGTTTGTGAATTTAATGATCCTAAACTGTCAGCGAAATACAATACATCTATATTTAATTTTTTTAAATATTTACAAACTTTTTTTATTTTCAAATAATTAATTTCACTAATTTGCATTAAATTAACGCCTACAAAATAATTTTGTTTTTTTAACCATAAAATTACTTTGTCGATTTTATAAATTTCGTCGTAATGACAAGCAATTCTAACAAATTTAACTTTTGTCCTTCTATTAGGAAAAACTTTTTTACAGTGTTCAAGAGGAGATGAGGCTTCTTTTAGAAGATCGCCAGCATTGATCATAACACCTATTGAAATACCAGAGGGAATTTTTAATTGATTTATAAAATTATCCTTGGTGTATGCTGTTGGGCCTTTAATATTGCTTTTATCTAAAAATCTAAATCCTAACTCCACAAACTTAATTTTACTTTTTTGGATAGTATTAAAATAAGCATTTATTATAGATTTATCAAAATTCCAATTATTGTAATATCCTCCATCTCTAAAGGTACAATCTAATAAATTAATTTCTTTTTTCATTTTTTTGTTCTTCTATTAATTCTATTATCGCTCCCTTTAGTGTTATAGTAATTTAGTTTTTACTTTAATGTCCTTTATTGGGACGTAATTACAAGGACTTAAATCGCAATGACCCTCTTTTTCTAAATATTTAACAAGATGATAGCCAAGAAAACCTGTTCCACCTATAACTAAAATTTTCATTTATTAATTAATGTGAATATTTTTTTATTTATATTATCTTTTGAATAACCCTCAAATACAAATTCATTAAAATCAAAATCTTTGACTCTTAAAATTTTGTCAACAGACTCACATAAACTATCATAAGTATTAATATAATAAATTGCATTTCTTTCCGTCAGATTTGATTTACAATGCATATATCGCTTCCATTGATCAAAGAGTATTACTGGTACTCTGCTATTTAGAGAGTCTTCTATCACTGATGAAGAATAGCTTATTGTAACAAAACATTTTTGAAATAAATTATCAACTGGTTTATTAGTGAATAACAAATTTGGATAAAGACTTCTTAAAGATTTAATACAATTTGCTTCAGACGGATGTATCTTAACAAGAACCTTAATTTTTTTTTGTTTTGAAAATCTTTCAAGAATATTTAGATTTCTAATAAACTCATAGAACATTTCAACACCTAAAAATTGCAAATTGTAAAATTTTTTTAAAGTTACAGCAAAAAGAATATATTTTTTTTTTAAAACAAGATTTTTTTTTCTTTTTTCACTAAAAAGTATATTTCCAGTTAAAATTTTTTTTCCATTTATTTTATGTGTATTAAGAGATTTTTCAGCTATTTTACTCTGTATAGCAAAGTATTTACTACTACCTCCGAAAACTGCTGATGCAATAATTTTTTTATAAATTTCGTCATGATCATTAAATTTCTCAGCTACTGTTCCATGGGAAATGCAGACGGTTGGACAAGGTTTTTCATTCGGATTTTCAACAATTATTCCACCCTCTCCCTTTACCATATTGGTTAAAATCAATGAAAATGGATTAGTTTTTAAGAAAGAATTGATGGCGATCGTTTTATTATTAAAATTTGAAAAATGAATTTGTAATTTATTTAATAAAACTAAAATTGTTTTATGAATTTTTTTATTAATAAAATTGTAATTAATTTTTTCTATTAAAGAGTTTACTTGGAAATTATCTTTAGTTTTATTTAAGTTTATAATTTCAACTCTTAATAATTTGAATATGATTTTTTTTAGAAAAGAGATTTTATTATTTTCAAAAGTATAAAATTTATAATTAAAATTAAAAAGTTTAGATAAAACTATTCTTTTAAAATTATATCCTAAATTATTTAGCAAAATATTTTTTTTATTCTTGTTAGTTTTTGTTTCAATTTTATATGAATAGTGTTGATCATCTTGATCTTTTAGTGAATAATTAATTTCCTTTTTTTCTATTGTAAGTTCAGGAAATAAATTTGTAAGAATATCATCTACTAAAAATGGGTTTACTGAATGGGCTGAAGTATTTTTTTTTACTATAAGTAAAGATATGGATTTATGTTTCATTAATATTTTACTAACTAATTCTGATAAAAATAAAACACTATAGAATCTGAATCTTAAAATTGATTTAATTTCTAAAATAAGAGTTTTAGATAATTTTTTTTTAAAATGAATTGAGTCAACAAATTTTTCACCCTCTACTAATATTTTTTTGTGAAAAGTATTGTTTATTAAATGATATGGATCAATAAACTTAATATTTTTTTGTGTACAGTACAAATAAGTTTCTAAATTTAATGGTAAACAAATAAATTTATCTTCTGATTTTTTAGATTGGTAAAGTATATCTAGTTCTTTTTTAGTCTCGGCTATACAAATTTTTTCTGACATGATATTCAAAATATTCAAAATCTTCGACTGTATCTAAATCGATAGCTTCTTCCTTTTTGACAATATATTTATAAGCTCTCTTACCAATCCTACATCTATATTTTTTTAGAGCATTGAATCTAATTCCATATAGACCTGTCGTTTCTTGTATAATGGGTTTGGCGTCTTGACTTCTTGGTAAAATTTTAGGTTGATAATTTACTGGCTTATTTTTGAACCAAAACCAACTGTAAATTTTTTGAGCAGTAAATATTGAGTCAAATTTTTTATTTCTCTTTAAAATTTCGATACATTTATTTATTGATGAAACTTTAAGTAATGGAGAAGTTATAAAAAGCTGAAAGTACATATCAGCTTTAATAATTTTATAGTGATAATTTAAAAGATCATTTCCATTAGCGGTATCTAAAGCTAATCTAGGAAGTCTTTTTATAAAACTAAAGTTATTTTTCTTGCAGTATTTTTTTATTTCTAAACTATCAGAATCAATGAAAATTTCATCAAATTTACATTTTTTTACTTTTTCTAATAAATATTTATATAGTGGTTTACCATTAATTTTCCTAAAATTTTTACCTTTAACTCTTTTAGAATTACTTTTAATTGGTATGATACAAATCGTTTTCACAAAAAGAATTTTTAAAATTTTTACGGTTTCTGTTTAAACTTCTTGAAATCTACTTTTATAATAAAAGTTAACACTCTCTATCAATAAAGAGAATAAAAGTGTCGAAAGAAAGCTTGAAGCAAAAAATGGGATTGCCAGAGTATAGCAAGTAATTAATCCGCTTGCTGAGTATCCATAAAGCCCTGTAGTCCAAACTCCAAAATTTGTAAGAATAAAGAATATGACAGCACCCAATATCGCTCCTGGTAATCTAAGTTTAATACTTCCCTTAAATTTGAGTGTTAAAAAACTAATTAGCAAAACACTCCCCCATGTCCACATAACTAATCCATGGTAACCAATAATAAAGTCAGTTATCGCAAAGGAAATGATTAGGTGTAGTACGTATCTTAGACCAAAAAGTGATGGAACATAAAAACTTAATGCTAATAAACTCGTAAAATTCCAGGGGTGAGGTATAAAACGACTAGCAGCTAAGCATAAAAATATGCCCAAAAATATTTTTATTTCTTTTAACATGTGTAATTTTTAATATACTCTTTTTAATCCAAAATTAAAAGATCGACCCATTTGTGAATATTGGTGTGATTGCTCGTAATTTGCATCAAAAATATTTATAGCGTTAAAAGTTAAGTCAAAATTTTCTGAAATTCTATAATCACTAGAAAATCCAAATGTAATATAATCGTCTAACAACACATCTGTGAAAGAGTTATTGCTATTGCCAAAATCTCTAGTTTCATCAACATATTTAATTAAAAAAGAGTTTTTAAGACCTGGAAGAGTTTCGTGATTAATTTTTGACGTAAACGTATTTCTTGGAACTCTAACTTTTGCATCTTTCATCCCAGATTCTAATGTGCAACCAGCATAACAATTGTTTGAGTCATAAGAATCTGTATAAGTATAATCAAAATCTATTCCAAATTTTGTATTTTGAGGTTTCCAATTTAAACCTAACTCAATACCTTTAGAGTAATTTACGCCGTATGTATTTCCCATTTTCCAATTGTTTCTACCATCTGAATTAAGAGGATTTTTCTGTTCGACATAAAAGTAAGCAATATCTAAATTTAAATCGAGAGCATCAAAGAAGGTTTCGTAGCCAAAATCATAACTATTTGCTCTTTCTGCATTCAAATCTTCAACTTTCATACCTGCGTATCCATCACCTGAATATGTTCCACCACCAGATGCATTTGTGTTTCCGTTTGCATAGTGCAAATCATATAAAGATGGAAATCTAATACCAGAACCAAAAGAAGATCTAAACTTAGATTTATTATCTATTTTATAGGCCATTGTCACTCTTCCACTTGGTTTACTACCAGTAGCAGAATGCTCATCATTTCTTAGGCCTATTGTTCCAAATAGTTTCTCTCTTGGTCTAAATTGATAGTCAAAGTATTGGGAGTAAATATGTTCGTCCGCAGCTTTATCAAAGAATATTTGACTCCATCCTGTTGCGGACGGCGCATAATCTCCGTCATATCTAGCTGCATCAAACTCAGCATCTAAACCGTAAACTATCCTGTTATCTAAATCAAAATTGTAAGTTCCTGCAAAATTAAATGCATCTCTATAACCAAAATAATTTTGAAAATTACCTTCGGTAGTTTCAGTTGTATTTCTTTCTATGTATGTTTTGTTATAACTGAAAGAGTTATTGAATTTGTCCTGATCGTATAATATTTTAAAAGAATACGTTCCTTCTGTGTTTTCACTGGCATCTCTAACGTCTGTTGAAGCCGAAGCTACTGCATCGTATTGAAAGTCAGCACTAATATACCTAAGTGTATTTTGAATTTTTAAATTATCACTCAATTTATAATCTAAACTTCCATGTACACCTTTGTTCTCATAACTATCGCTTTCATCATTGTCATTCATCGCAGATATACCATTGGTCAAAAAGCGATTTAAACCCAAATAATAAGTTACCTTATCGTTTCCTCCATCTGCAGAATAATAAATACTATTTGTATCATTTGATCCTGATTGAACAGTTGTATTTTGTTTAAATCCAGGATTCCCTTTTTTTTGTAAATATGTGAATTGTACCACCAATAGCATTTGGACCATAAAGTGAACTCTGATTTCCTTTTAACACCTCAACTCTATCAATTGACTCCTTCATTATATTTTGAAAATAAAAACTATTATCTGGAGAACTTGGATCAGACATTTTTATCCCATCTATATAAACCGTAGAGTATCTTTTTTCTAATCCTCTTAGCTGAATTCCCATGTTGGTACCATGTCCACCATCTTGGAAAGTATTTGTGCTTCCAGACTCTTGATCAATTATTGCGCCAAGAAAAATTTCGTTTGAATTTCTTATTGTTTCACCATCAATAACGGTCACTGTACTTCCTACAGTGCTCAAAGATTGAGGAGTTTTGCCCGGTGCGATTACGATAACAGGTATATCTTTCGAAAATGCTTTATTAAAAAAAAGAATTAAAATAATTAAAAATGAATACGATTTTATTGTCTTTAGCATGCAGCTCTCCTTTTGTTTGTTAATACTTCAACATTTGCCACTGCTAATTTAAATTGCAGAACTAGACTTTTCCTGGCCTTCATTCAACAGCGGACTATATCGGGTGGCGCTAGGACTTTAACCTTTGCAGGAACAGCCAATGAATTTCACATTGATTTCCCACCATGCATTTCGATATATTATAATTGATATATATTTCAAAAAAAATTTCAAGTAAATTCTTAAGGATCACAAATTTCATTTACTAGCATTTTTAACTTAGAATTATTAGGATCAAAATTCATTTTAATTTTTGTATCGTTCAAGACTTTAGTCCATTCATTAGATGAAAGTGACAATAAATAGTCAATCTTCTCTTGAATTTTTTCTGGTTTTTTTCCTTTATACCAAAATGGCCCCTCATCTGTAGGTAAAAAAGGCCAATCATGGGTTAAGGAATTTAAATTTAAGAATAAAACTTTTTTTCCCCTTGCCAAGAGTTCTGGACCTAAATTAGACGTAATACAAATTATAACATCAGATTTTTCGGCTAATTCAAATGAGTCTATTTCTTCAACATGAAAGTCGTTCAAGTATTCATTAAAAAATTTCATTTCATCTGCTTTTGATAATTTGTGTTTTTTATCTTTTCTGACGGAGCTTCTTGCTACAGATAACTGTATATTTTTTTTATTTCGAAAATTATTAATTATATTTAATACGTAAATACTACAAACATCCTTAAAGCTCATATCAATCGATCTATTTGCGAAAGTATAGCTGTGATAACCTTTTTTTATTTTGTTTATTGTTTTGGGATCAAGTTTTCTAAATTCAGAAATAAACATTAAATCATATTTTTTTTTCTCAGAAACTGTAATTTTTTCATTATTTTTAATTGATCCGCTAATAATAAATTTCGTATCTATCACATTAAATATTTTTTTTTCCCACTCTCTGAAAATGAAAAAATAATCACATTTTTTTCCAGTAAGTTGATCCCTGCTTCTCTCAATATGAATATCCCAGTAGTGTGAAAATTGATATGCAATCGTTTTTTTGTATGGGAACAAATCTTTAAATTCAAATATCCTCATGTTTAATTCATGGCCAATGGCGACTATAGGGTCAAAATCTCTAATTAATAATTTCCAATATAATCTTTTTATTTTTAATTTTTCACTATTTTTAAAAAAATAATAAAAAATTGACTTTAAAAAATAATATAAATTTAACTCTTGAAAGTTTAGAACTGAAACTGTTCTATTTTTAAATTTTAAATTTGCATAGTTATCATCAAGTAAAAGGATCTCTACTTTTTTATTCTTTTTAAAAGAATATTTTAATTTTAATAACTTAATGATAATCATTTACTTTTCTTTGAATATACCAATTTTTTAAATATATGTTTAATTATTTCGTCTTTTGAAAATTTGTTAACGGCCTGACCAAATAAATTCAAATTTTTAATTTTATTAAAAGTAGGGTTTTTTTCATTTAAACTTTTTTCAAAAGCATATGGAATATTATAGCTATCAACTAAATTAATTTTATTTTTCTTCATTAAAATATTCATTTTAGATAGACTATTTTTTATTTTTTTATCTAATTTTGCTAAATCCTTTTTTTTTGGTGTAATTACCTCAACAGTCATTCTAAATTTATTTTTGTGATTGTTTTTTTTTTGAAAATTATCGTAGTAAGTTATGCGATAAATCGGAATATTTTTTTCATAGTTATAACTATAAAAAACTTTTTTTCTAATTGAATTATTTGCAGTATAGTGAAAAAAATTCCAATATATATATTTATTTATTTTTTTTATTTTTTTAATCTTAAAATTTAAAAGACTCGATAAAATATTTGTATTTCCGGTCCATATCAATTTATCAACATATATTTTTTTTCCATTACTTAGGCGTAAATATTTTATTTTATCATTTTCTTTTTTCAAGAATTGTACAGAACAATTGGTAAGTATTTTAATTTTTTTTTTTTATTTTTTATGAGAATATTAAGAATATTATTAATACCACCACTTTTAGGATAAAAATTTTTTCTCCCACTGACTCCTTCGTGATAATTATTAAATCCCAAAACATTGTTGAGATTACTATTTTTTTTGAGTTTTCTTGTAATCTGAGGACTAGCTATTATAAATCTCTTGAGATTAAATAAGGAACCAATTTCAGCTTTCAATTCTTTCAAATTATAACCTGTGTATTTTTTAACTAAAGGTTTAATTAATTTGTTTGTCAGTGTGCTACCATAGTAATACTCATAATATTTTTGAGCATTTTTAAATTTTATTTTCTTTTTTAATTTAGATTGAATTATTTCTTTGAAAATTTTATTAAAAATTTTTTTATTAAAATTCGTTAGATTCGCGAATGAATTACTTTTACTCCATTTACCATTTAAATAACTGTCTTGAGGTAAAGATTTATATGAATGACAATATTTTTTAAAATTTTTAAATAAATCATTGTTTATAACTTTTTTCTCAGTTTCTTGAATTAAGTGTGGTCCATGATCAAAGTAATAGTTATTATAAATTTTTGAACTCATCAAGCCGCCTGTATTATTAGACGCTTCAATTATTTTTATTTTATAACCTTGATCAGACAAAATTTTAGCTGATACTATTCCAGCTATACCGCTTCCAACTATTACAGCATTTTTCATTTTTTTCTCTTACAAATAATATGCCAATAGCCTTGTATATAATTTGTTTTTAATTCAGAGTTAATCGAATGAGATAGAGATATTATTTTAAAATTTTTAAAAAAACTTTCTATCTCATTTTTAGAAAAAAAACTTGCTTGAATTTGTTTTTTTAAATTCATAGAGCTTTTGAATGCCTGTTTTTGTTTTATTCTTTTAAATTCAGTATGTTTTTTACTAAAAAGGTGGGAAATGAAATAACCATTTATGCTTAGACCAAGATATATTTTTCTTAAAACTTTTTTTATATCTTTTTTTTTGTTATGAGTTATCGACCCTCTATCTAAAATTAAATCAAATTTATTTTTTGAGATTTTATATTTTGTAAAATCTTTAAAAACTAAATTACACTTGTTTCTTGGCAGTATTTTATTAGCTATTTTAATAGCAGACTCCGAACCTTCTACTCCAGTAACATCTTTAAAACCAAAATCTAAAAAAAACCTTAGATTATTTCCCGTACCACACCCCAAATCTAAAACTTTTTGTTTAGATGCAGTTTTTTTATCAAATAAATTGTTCACTGCAGATACAACTGTATCGAATGGATATTGGTTTATTTGTTCCTTTTTTTTATAAATTTTTTCCCACTGATTATCAAAAGACATAAAAAAATTAATTCACTAATTTTAAAGAATAATACGGGTTTACTTCTCCACCGAACTTCATTTTTGAAACCGAATTCTTAGGACTGTTTATTCCTTCAAAGTCAATTTTTTCAACACCAAGTTTGGATAGTTGTAAAATTGAATTAAAAATTTGATACACGCCATATAAGTTTTTATTATCACCTTTTTCATTTCTTCCGCTGTGTAAAAAAATTGCTTTATCGTTAATAATACCAAATAATGTCATAGAAAATGGATTACCCGATTCAAAACCAACATACATTTTAATTAATTTTTTTTTGTGCAGAATTTCAAAAGATTTAAAAATTTTTTGATAATAATCCAAATTTATTTTTTTATTATGGAGGCTATACGATTTTTCTTTAAGCTTAAAAAAGATCTCTTTTGAAAACAATTCTTTAAATGAATATTTTTTTTTCAATGAGTTTCTTATTTCCCTTCTGTTGGTCTCAGAGGAGTCAGTATAAATTTCTTTTTTTTCAAGATTGTTAATACTTAAATTTTTAATATCGCTTATTAAGGTATATCTAACATTGGTCAAAAATTTTTCTTTGTAATCAGGAAAACCAAACCATGAGAATGGCCTTAAATCGCTTGTATACATGTCAAAAGATATATTTATCTCACTGAAATTTTTTACTAAAAATTTTTGAATAGTTTCATTTACAATAAATTGATGAGAATTAATTGATGCTTTTTTTGAGTTTTTAAAATATTTATAATTAATTGGTGTATAAATTAAATACTTAGGTAAAACTATTTTTTCACCATGTATAATTAGACAAAATGAAGCGATTTTTTCTTTTTGTTTATATACAAAATATTTTTTATTATTTTCCAAATTTAACATATCTGATAAAGAATAAAAATTTTTATTCACGCTTTGTAACACAAAATGATCCCATTCAGTATCGGAGTCACATTCTTTAATTATCAAGTTATTATTTGAATTCATTAATTATCAATAATCTGAAATATTTTTAAATAAATTTTAAAAAATATAACTTTTCTTTAAAGGGGTACCTTTAAAAAGAGACTTTGTAAATTTTTTTCCAATAATCTTTTTGAAGTATTTGGGTTCCAAGCCTTTTCCTGGTCTGATTATTTTAACATTATCATGACTTACTATTTCTCCTCTTAAAACATCTTTAATAACGTAAATAGATCTTTTAAATATTAATGATTTTTTTTCTTTTTTACTTGGCCCTAAATATTCATTTCCTAATGCACTCCAAGCATTATTTGTTTCATAAACTAATTTATTAAATTCATAAGGGTCCAGAGAGAATTCACCGTCAACACTTCCATCTTTTTTTTTCAAAACTATATGTTTTTCAATTATTGTTGCGCCTAAAGATATGCTTGCAACCGAGGCCCCAATCCCAATCGTATGATCGGAAAGACCAACTTCACATTTATATCTATTTTTTAACTTTTTTATTGCTAAAAGATTTGTTTCTTTTGGATCGCTGGGATACGTACTTGTACATTTTAGAAGTGCAAAATTTTTGTTATTTTTTTTTCTAAATATTTTAACTAATTGATCTATTTCACTAATTTTTGCCATTCCGGTAGATATGATTACAGGCTTTCTTGTAGCAGCAACAGCTTCTATCAAAGGTAAATGATTATTTTCAAATGATGCGATCTTGTATGCTGGACATTTTAATTCATTAAGAAATTTGAGTGATTTAAGATCAAAGACGGAACTAAAACAGATTAAATTTAATTTTTTGCATAATTTAAAAATAGCATAGTGCCATTTTTTTGGTGTTTGAGCTATTTTATAAAGATCATATAATTTTTTTTTATACCACAAACTTTTTGTGTCACTTATTACAAATCCCTTTCTTTTGAGGTCAAGTGTCATTTCATCTAAATCAAAAGTTTGCAGTTTAATTGCACTTACACCTGCCCTATGTGCTAGTTTAATTATTTTTAAAGCTCTTGAAAGGGAGCCTTTGTGATTTCCAGATATTTCAGCAATTATGAATGGTCGATTATAGATGCTAATTTTTCTATTTTTTATAAACATATAAATTTATATTTTGTTTTTTATTAAATATTTTAAAGCCTGAATTAATAAGAGTTTTATTTGATGAATAATTTTTTGAAAAACTTTTAGCATAAATAATCTTTTTTTTTATTTCATTTAGTGCTTTAATTATCATTATAGTGCCAAGGCCCTTTCCTCTATATTCCTTTGATATCAAATAACTTAAGAAATACTTTTGATTCTTTTTTTCAATTCTTACTAATCCTAAACATTTTGAAGTATTTACAAACTTCCAGAAATAAAAATTCTTATTTCTTAGTTTTGATTTTAACCAGCGTATATGATCTGAATATTTAATTTTTTTGTGATTAAGAGACCATTTTCTGACTTTTTTTTCATTTGATAATTTTAAAACAAGATCTGAGTCAGAAATTTTTACTTTTATTAAATATGAACTTTTTTTTATCAATTATTTAATTAAGTAATTTTTCTTAAAAGTTTTGAAATTTTTTGATCTTGGTTATTTATTTTTTTCAAAGCTTTTTGAGTTTCTTTTGGAGAATGCTTCATAGCGATCCGTAATATATCCATCCAATTGATATTATTTTTAGATCTTGTACTCTCAATTTTATTGATAATTTTATTAACTTTTTTATTTTTTTTCATTTTGTAATAATCAACCATTTCCATTCAAATACTTTACTTCCAGCTAGTTGAATTTTATCCATTACTTTTGTCACAGCTCCTTGTTTGTTTTTAAACTTTTTATACTCGCTATTAATTTTTTTTGACTCAAATTTGTCTTCTAAGAATCTTATTTTGTATCTTCCGCATGATTTTATAATTTTTTTTAAATAATTAAAACTATAAGTATTTTGATAAACAAAATCTTTTGGATTTCCCATTTTATCAAATTTGTCAGAGTATAAATACTTACTTAAATGTGTTTTTTCACTTATCAGTGTTCTGATAATACAATATTTTTTTGAAGAATGAATTAAATTGACCAAAGCTTTATCTATTGATGGTAAATGAAGTAAAACATTACAACTAAAAACAATATCAAAATGATTTTTTATTCTTTTTGGTGGTTTATTTATGTCGCCAAGTAAAAAACTTACTTTTTTATTTAATTTAAAATATTTTTTTCCAAAATTTATATATGCTTTTGTGGGATCTAAACCACAATAAAATAAATTGTTATCGATTTTTTTTAGACTATTATAATAATGTCCAGATGCACAACCGACATCTAAAATTTTCATATTAGGTTTGTAAATTTTATAAATAATTTTTCTTAGTTGCTTCGCAGACTCCATTTCAGGTAGTTCATTTTTAACTCTCTTAAAAGTCCTTGCCTCAACATTCTTATTTCTTTTCCAAATTTTCCAATTGGTTACCACGAAGTCCAGCCTCCATCTACTGGTATATTTGCTCCGTTTATATAAGAAGAGAAATCAGATAATAAAAATACTACTGGGAAAGCAATTTCAATTGGTTTGCCGATTCTTTGAGCAGGTGTTTTTTTAATTAATTTTTTTATAAAATTTTTTGATACTTTTTTGTTTGGTATAGGACCTGGTGAAATACAATTTACCCTAATTTTTTTACCGTTTAAATTACAAGCTAAATATTTAGTCATTTGTATTAAACCTGCCTTTGTTGAGCCATAATGAACTGGGTTTTGATCTTTTGATGCTTTATATATTTTTCCATCAGGACTTACAGATCCATACATAGATCCAATATTAACTATAGATGAAGAAGTTTTAGTCTTGTTAAACCCCTTCTCTAATAAATGCTTCAAGTCTTTAATAATTTTAAAAGGCGCATATAAATTTAAATTTGTCGCTCTCAAAAAATCAATTTTTTTTATATTTTGAATAGAGCCAGTACTTCCACCATAAGCATTATTGACTACTCCATTAAGGTATTTATATTTTTTTTTTAATTTTATTAACTAAATTTTCAATTTCATTTTCATTATTTAGATCAACAACGAAACCTTCACAATTTGATCTAAGTCGAGGTGTTAATGAGGATTTAAAATTTTTAAGTTTTTTATTCGTAGTAGTTGTAAAAATGAGTTTACCGCCATTTTTTAGTATCTCTTTTGCAGTAATACTTCCGATATAACCTGTTCCTCCAGTCAATAAAAATTTTTTATTTTTTAAATTCATTAATTTTCTTTCCATTTGTATGGTAATAAAATTCTGTTGCTTGCAATATTCCTCATTTTAGATACTACAAATGATCTTTGATAACTATTTAGACTTTTTTTATTATACATTAATAATACTTTTTTTAATTGTTCAATATTGTTTATTCCAACGACAATAAAATTGATCCAACTAAAAGATTTTACATAAGATAAGCATAAATCTATTTTGTCTGATTTGTTAAGTTTTTTTATTAAAAAATCAATATTTTTAATTACCTTATCTTTATTTTTAAACCATTTAGGCCAATAGTATTTTTTATTAAGTAATAAACCTTGTAGAAAAATACTTCTTACATGTATTTTAACATCAGGGCGTATTTTAAGTTCTTTATTGAATCTATGCTTTAACCATCTCTGATCCAGTAAGTTAAATGGTATCTGAATATGTTTTATGATCTTTATTTTAAGGCATCTTATTGCCTCTTTTGGACTATAAACTGACACACCAATTTCATTTACCAGACCAATATTTCGAAGTTTATTCAGATATTTTATCATTTTCTTCTCATGAATAATCAAATCTTTATAATGATGAACTAAAAGAATATCTATTTTTGATTTTTGTAAAAGAGTAAGTGACTCGATTACGCTTGTAAAAATTTCATTTTCTAAATTTTTTTTTTAACTTTTGAAAAATTTTTTAATTTTGTTATAATCTTGAATTCTTTATTTTTATTTTTATGAAAATTTCCAATATTTGTTTCTGATAATCCATATGACGTTGCAGTATCTAGGTACTCAATTCTTCTTCTTTTTGCATATGATAAAATTTTTGTAATTTTTTTTTTTGATTTATAAAGATTATTTTTACTTAATCCATAATTCATTCCAAGTTGAACTGTGCCTAATATCAATTTTTTATCTAAACTTGTCACTTTTATTTCCTTTTAATGATATCATACCATTTGTCTTTGATTGGATTCTTGCACTTACTAAAAATTTTTTCTACTCTTAAATAATCCTCTATAGTGTCTATTGATAATTTTGTTGTGGTAAAAAACTTTTTATATTGAGTGATTGGATTACCATAAACTGTGTTTATTTTATCTCTTGCTAAACCAGGTACCACATGTTCTTTATCATTTTTTGAAAGTCTTTTTTTTGAAACCCTTCTTAAATCACCAGCCCTAAAAATTTGAATTGCGAGACCATACGGTAAATTAAAAAATTTTTGGTGAGTACAGATATATTTTCTGTTAAATTTATGAAATATTCTTATTATTTCGTTAACAAACTGGCCGTCAGGGAAAGGATTATCTGCAGTTGCTCTTACTATGAGGTCATTATCTTTCATCCTAATTGACGACTTAAGATATCTATCTAAAACATTTTTATGGCTTCCACGAAGAACTTTTAAATTATTTTTTTTTAAAATTGTGTTAAGCGCGTCATCACTTTTATCACTTGGGATTGCAACTATTACTGGATAACCTGTGTTACCTAATCGTTTAGCACATAAAGCAGCTAAGGGCATATTTCCAATTGGTAAGAGGGATTTAGCCCACAGTCTATAAGATAATGTTCTTGCTTGTAAAATAACTTTTACATTATTTGTTTTCATATTTTAATTTAAATTTTTTTTAGAAGTTTTGCTTTTAATAGTCTATGGACTATCTCGTTTACTTGAAAAATATCTAATTTAATTTTGTTGGATATTTCTATTAAATCTTTTTTGCCATCAGCATAAAGTAAAATATTTAAAAGATTTTTATCATAATCATAATTTTTCTTAAAACTTATGGGTGGTCTTAAATTAAAATTACTTAATTTTGGTTCACAAGGATATTTATAAGTGTTCTTATATGTAAAATTTATTTCAATAATTTCTAAAGTTTTTTTTAAAATTTTAAAGGATCCATGAAGACCTTTCCCCGAAATAAAATTCAAATTATCCAAAGAGGTATGATATTGAGGATATGTTCCGTATTTACTTCTCATTATTGAACAAATTGGTAGATCAACACCAGGGCTACTAAACTGTCTTTCATCACTTCCCCTTTCTAAAAAACTGTAACTTTTAAATTTTTTTATATATTTATTAAGTGCATAAAGAGCTGCTCGATCCGCTAAAGTATCTCCTCTTTTCGATGACAAATAAGAGTAAACTTTGTTGTCTCCAACACATACAACTACAAAACCAGCAATAACATTCTTTTTGAGTTTGTTTTTATTTGAGTGAATATAAGCAATAGAACCTATTGTTTCTGGTATAAATAAAATTCTATAAGTATATCTTCTATTTTTAATTTTTGATATCCATTGGGCTAGTGCTGTTGTAACAACAATACCAGACGTTTCATTGTTGCCCATCGAAGGGTGACAAATATTTGTGGTTATTAAAATTTCTTTTTTTGTTTTACCAGGAATTATAACCTCGCCATAATTTAAAAAACCCTTTTTAAATTTACTTTTAATTACAACATTGTATTTATCCTCTCGTAATTTTTTAAACTGATTAAAACTTAAACAAAACCCCCAATGCTTAGAATAGTAAGAAGTGATATAAGGAATTGCAGATGGTTGGTTTTTGAGGAAATAAAGCCTTTTTTTTAAATCATTAAGTCTTATTTTTTTATTAATGGGACCTGAGTAACTAACTAAATGTAGATTATTTTTTTTAAAATCTACTACTTTTTTACCCTTTTTGTTTTTTATATACGCTTCTATTACTGACCATTCCAGAGGTATTTTCCAACCAAATACTTTTTTGCCGGATGGTACACTTTTAATTTTTAAGCTAGGAACTTTTGTTTTTAGATATCTAAGCGTTTGTCTAACACCTTCACCTGTTATACTTCTATAAATAGGAAAAATATCCTTTGCCCAATTAAATAGTTTTTTTTCGTTTATCATTTTATTATTTTTTTGAGAATACTAGCTATTTTATTAATCTCTTTTTTTTTGAGATTATAATAAATTGGTAGAGATAAAGTAGACTTGTAAAAATTTTCTGCACAAGGGAATGAATTCTGCCTAAAATTAAATTTTTTTTTATAAAATGGCTGTAAATGTACTGGAAAATAATGTACTTGTAAATTAATGTTATATTTTCTAAATTTTCTTAAAATTGTTTCTTTTGAAATCTTTATATTTTTAAAATTCACTTTAATTGGAAAAAGATGATAAGCGTGAGATATATTAGGTTCAATGTGAGGAAGAGTAAGATTCTTGATATTAGATAAATTTTTTCTATAAATTTTTGCTATTTGGTTTCTTTTTATTACAAACTTTTCAAGTTTTTTAAGTTGGCTTATACCTAATGCACATTGAAAATCTGTTATTCTATAATTAAATCCTAAATTAAGCATTTGATAGGGCCAGGTTGAATTTAAACCATTTTTTGACTGAATTTTTTCAAGTCCGTGTGATTTGAGTGAATTAATTTTGTTAATAAATTTTTTATTTTTTGAAAAAATTGCTCCTCCCTCACCTGTTGTTATATTTTTTATTGCATGGTAACTATGAATGACAACATCTGCATATTTAGCTGCATATCCAAGATTATTAAAATATTTTGCACCTATTGAGTGACAATTGTCATTAATGAGAGTAAATTTATGTCTATTAGCTAATTTTCTTAAGCTTTTCCAATCACATGGTTGGCCTGCATAATCAGTGGCTATTACTGCTTTAATTTTTTTTTTTAATAATTTAAATTTTAAGATTTTCTTTTCTAACTCTTTAATACTTATATTATAAGTTTTTTCATCTATATCTACAAAATCTGGTCTGGCATTTGAATAAACTACTGAATTTGGGCCTGCAAGAAAAGTAATGGGCGATGATAGTATTATATCATTTTTCTTCCAACCTAATGCTATCCCTGTTAAGTGTAAAGCTGCAGTCCCATTAGAGACTAATGAACAATATTTTGCTTTAAATTTAACCTTTAAAGCTTTTTCAAACTCATTAATTTTGGGGCCCTTAGTTAAGTAATCACTTCTAAGAGAGGAAACTACTGAGTTTATGTCTTTTTTGTCTATAAAATGTCTATTGTAATTAATTTTTATCACTAGTGAAGTTTTTCTGAAGTGCTTTTTTTAAATCACTGATATTTAACCGCTTTTTATTATCTTTACTATTATAGCTAAAATTTTGTTTGCACATTTTACCTTTGTCTTTTTTATTTTTGTTTAGATATTTTTTTCTATTCCATATTATGTATTTTGAGTCAGGAAGTATTACGAAAAAGTTTTTAAATTCCGCTGCATTTAATGAGTCTGTTTCGGTAATCATTTCTTCATGAATCTTTTCTCCTGGTCTTATTCCAACTATTTTGGGCTTTATTTTCGGAGCTATTGCTTTTGCAAGATCATATATTTTAAAAGATGGAATTTTTGGCACAAAAAGCTCCCCTCCCCACATATTCTTAAGAGAATGTATTACAAGATCTATACCTTCCTCTAGCGTTATGTTGAATCTTGTCATGTCTTTATGAGTTATATGAATATAATTTTTCTTACTTGTTTCATAAAAGAGAGGTATTACTGAGCCTCTACTACCCATAACATTGCCATATCTAACAACCGAAAATTTTATGTCTCTAGAGCCTTTATAATTGTTTGCAGATATAAATAATTTGTCTGAAGCTAGTTTTGTAGCTCCATATAAATTTATCGGCGCTGCTGCTTTATCAGTACTTAAAGCGACTACTTTTTTAACTGTTGAAGATAAGCAAGCCTGAATTACATTTTGAGCACCTATTACATTTGTTTTAATAGCTTCAAACGGATTGTATTCTGCAATGGGCACATGTTTGAGTGCAGCTGCATGAATTACAATATCTACATTTTTCATAGCTCTCTCAAGACGCGATAGATCTCTTACATCTCCGATGAAGTATCTCATTTCAGTTTTTTTATTCCAAGTAAGTTTTTTTTGCATTTCATGTTGTTTAAGTTCGTCTCTACTAAAAATAATTATTTTTTTTGGTTTATATTTTTTTATCAAAACCTCAGTAAATCTTTTACCAAACGATCCTGTGCCACCGGTAATAAGAAAAGTATTTTTTTTAAACATAATTTATTTTTTTCTACAAATAACAAAATGACCATTTGTTTTCTCAGTATGACTGGTGATGATAAATTTATTTTTTCTGAGATATCTTTTTAAATCTTTAGTTGATGTTTGATGATATAGCGGTGGCCTGTACCAATCCCAATGTACATTAACATGTCTCTTGAAAGATAAAGATTTGTTATAAAAAAGTTTTACAATATAATCATATAAAATCTCTTGAAGCTTATAAATTCCTGGATTTAATTTTAAGGTTTCTATATTTTTACGAATTTTGACTTTATCATTTCCTAAAGATTTACCAAAGGCAATAGATAATCGAGAAATCTCCTCTAATTCATTTTCATATTTTTTTGGATTTTTTATCTTTTCTGAAACATCGCGGAAAAAATTATCAGTAATTTTTCTTAAAGGTTTCTGCTTGTTAATTATCCAGAATATAAAGTAACCACCTGATTTTATAACTCTGCTTATCTGATTAATACCACTTTCAACGCCATCGCTGTGGTGCAGAGTTCCATCAGCCCAGACAAAATCAAAGTTTTTAAATATTTTATTTTTCGGAATTTTGTTCATTGAAGCTCTAACTATAATTGGCTTTTTTTTATACTTCGAAAATAAAGGGTTTAAAAAATTGAATGTTCTTTGAAGATCTGGATGCACATCAAAACCAACGTATTCTAATTTTTTAATATATTTTGAAAAATAAATTTTAAATAAGTGCCCATGTCCACAACCGACATCTAAAAACTTTATTCTCTTTTTTTTTGTGAAATATTTATTTGCAAATTTTTGAAATTTTTTACCGCTTCTTACATTATTTACATTATATTGATCTTTCTTTTCGGAAATAAAGGGTTTGTCATAAACAGATGAGTATCTCCAAAGGTGGCCAAAGGCATTAGCAGTAGCTTTTTGCTTTAATGACATGGATAATTTTTTATCTATGTAAATATCTTTTATCTTTTTTAGTCCAATTGTATATTTTTTTAACATAATTTATTTACCTAATGTCTTTCTTTAAATTAATTTTCTATACTGAGATGCTGAATTTATGTTTTTATTATCTGAGCCTTGAATAAAACCATTTTCTCTATGTTTTTTATCAGAAATATCATCGTGACGAACTGTTGCTGTGACTCTCGTAATTGAAGATTTATTTGGATAATAACTTCTATGAACTAAAAGAGGGTGAAAAGCTAGATATTCACCTTTATTTAGATTTAAAATAATTCTTTTACCTTTTGGAGCATCTTTTTCATCAATTATTAATTTTCCAGAAGTAAGTGGATCTTCACCTGTTTCGCATTTGCTAGCAATAATTCCACTTAAGTGAGAGCTTTCAATTATTTCAAGTGATCCAACTTCTTTAGAAACATCAATACAAGGGACCCAAAAACTTATGCTATTTGTCATACTTCCCATTATGCAGGGTCCATCTTGGTGCCAGCCAAAAGCATGTTCTTTTTCATCTGCTATATCAACTCTAACGTATGAACTGTTTAAAACTGGTATTTTACAGCCAAGCTCACTACTAGTTTTTATAAGTTCATTTGAAATTGCTAAATTATAAAGACCAATGGTATATCTTATTGCTTTATAAAACTTTTTTGTATTTGCAGATTTAACACTTTCCGTTTCAAATAAATTAAAACTTGGTTCAATTGATTTTCCAATTACATTTAATTCGTTTATGATTTTTTCAATTTTAGGCAGTAATTTTGTTACATTACTTTTAATTATACAAAAACCTTTATCTAAGAATTCTCTCTGCAATAATGACATTTTATGTTTTATTTTTAATTAATTCAGATAAGTAAAATATTTCTTTTATTTAATCAAGTATAAGTTCTTATTAAGAAAAGACTTTCCCAAAGTAATTTTCTTTTTTCCCAATAAGTTAGGTTTAAAATTTTTAAAAATTATATTATTGATAATTAAATTATTATTATGCTCTTCTTTATTATAGAATAATTTGCCGTCAAGATACTCACAGGTTTCTACTGCTAGATCCCTTATTTCTTCTTCAGTATTATCTACAAGTTCATAACCTTTTTCTAAAATTTTATGAGAATAAGGTTGGCCCATTAAATCATTTTGAAAAATTTCTTTTATAGATAAAAATGTTCCTTTTTTTTTTTGATCTTACTTTTTTTATTAGACAAGGTAGTGTCTCATAAAAAGTTAAATTATTTAGATTAAAGGGTGTGTAGTTGATGTGACCAACTGGTCTACGTAAAGTGATGCTGGGCGTTGATACACCCGAGTCGGCCCCAAAAAAAGCTGAGCAGTTTCCTAATAAAAAAATATCACCTAACGGAGATCTGTTTTCGCTAAAAGCGTAATCAATAATTTTTTTATTATTTGTTGAAAATTTTTCAATCTGATTTCTACCCATTCTAAAAACATAATATCCTTTTGAGGCAAAATATTCAGATGCTTGTTTTAAAAGTTTTATTGTAAAATTCCTATGGGAGTGGAATTGTTCATCATACCAATCGATATTTAGTTCTTTGGACATCTGTTTTTTAAATTTTTCATCCCTATTATGAATACATATCCATTTATCTTTTTTAGATAATTTAAATTTTTCTAAAATTTCATGCCCACTATTTGTTTCGTTATTATTAAATTTTATATAATTTGGGTAGGTCCATCCCCATTTTTCATTAAAACTATTATTTAGTTTAAGGTAGAAATTACCATAATTAAAGCTATTCATTTCCGAATAAAGATGACTTTTAAATTCGAAAAATCTTAAAAACTTTTCAACCCAAAATAAAAAAATGTTGAATTCATAAACTTTAATTGTTCTTGAACAAATTTTTTTAATTGCATCATTACAAGTCTTTTTTTCTCCATAGAAAATTATAAGTTTAACTTTTTTATTTTCTTTTTTTATAAGTTGTTCTGCTCCGTAAAACAGATTAATTTGATCGAAAAAACGTCCAAAATTCATTACATCTACTTTTGCAAATCTTAAATGTATAATCGGTTTGATTATTAAAATTATCAAACAAGGAACTGATGCTATAAAATAACCAATAGCTAAAAAAAATTTTTTAATAATATTTTTCAATTTATAATTCTATTATTTATTTTTTGAAAAACTTTTCGACTTTTAGAATTGCTTTTGTAATATCTTTTACTTCTTTGTTTCCGTAATTTTCATTTAAAAATAAATTAAATGAGTTGTTTCTTGCTTTTTCAGCATTAGGTATATGGATTTTTTTTTTAAAATATTTTTTAGCCCATCCCCAATCTGAACATAAGAATTTGTAGTTTGGATTCAGATCAATTCCCTCTTTTTTAATAGCTTCAGCAAATTTTATTTTTTTACATTTAATTTTATCTGTTTTAACCCATATAGGCAAAAAATAAGGGGATGAACCCTTTCTAAAATCATACGCTCTGCATACGTCACTATATTTTTTTAAACTTAAACTTAATTTCTTAATAAAGTTCATTCTTCTTTTAATTGTTTCGTCTAATCTACTTAAAGATGAAAGAGCTACAGAACATGAAAACTCATTTGAATTCCAGTTTAGTGCTGGATAAAGATACTTGCTTGGATCTCTTGAATCATAATTTTTTACCCATGAAGGCTTTCCTCTATCTGAATAAGCAATTATAGGTTTATAATATTTTTTGTTTCTTGTGAAAACTAAACCTCCGCTACCACTCATGGTTAACGTTTTTGAAAACATTGTAGATATAGCGCTTATATCGCCGTAACTTCCTACTCTTGTTTTGTTTATTTTTGCACCTGATGCTTGGCTGCAGTCTTCTATTACTTTAATATTTTTCTTTTTTAATTCTTTTGTAATTTTAATAACATCTAAAGCTTCTCCAGCTGAATGGACCAATATTACACAAGAGGTATTTTTAGTAACTTTTTTTTTAATTTCTTCAATGTTGGTATTAAAATATCCTGGTTTAGTATCAGCAACTACTGGTTTCAAACCCAAAAATATTAAACAACTTAACGGTCCTGGTTCAAAAAATGGAGAAATAATTACTTCAGAACCTCTTGGAAGACTCAAAGAATTGAGCGCTATAAAAATAGAGCCTGTTCCAGTTGAAACCGCAACTGACATCCCTCCTCCCATATAAGAGCTAAATTTTCTGCATAATTGATTTTCAAATTTTCCTTTGTATTTTGGATCAATTCTTTTTTTTTTATAATATTGTATTGTTTCATATAAATTTTTTTGTTCATTTTTTCCAAAAGCTTGTCTGAAAGGCATAGGTGTAGACCTTGTCTTTTTGCCTCCAAAAATTGCTAACTTTAAATTACTCATTTTGATTTATTTCTTAATAATAAGAGGAGAATTTTTTTTTATTTTTTTTAAACGAGAGTTTAGAGATTTGAAAAATTCTTTTTCATCTTTTAAATTTTTAGGGCACCAGTAGGGTTTTTTCATACCTCTTTTCGAAAAAGGCCCTTTTTTTACCTCTTTAAAATACAAAAATTTTGATCTTACTATTAACAAATGTATTGTATTTTTCTCAAATTTTTGAAAAAAGATTTTTCCTGAATTCAGATCTCCCATTTTAACAATTTCCCTTAATTTTCCATTTTTTTTGAAAATCACAATATCTGCTTGACCCTTAAGAATTAAAAATGACTCCTCTGAGGGATGATAGTGTGGAAGACAATAATAGTTTTTTGGAAAAATAATAAACATTTCATGAATTTTTTCCTTTTTTGATTTGTGAACGCATAATCTCACAGTTTTTTTGGGTGATAACTTTGATTTATTTTTAATAAAATTTAATATTTTTTTATTTAAAATAATTCTTTTTTGATTTGTGTAAAAAACTTCTAAACTTTCCTTTTTTAAATTAATCATAAAATTTTATTATTTTCTTTCCCAGTATTTTCCCTTAAGTTTAAATTTAAAACCAATTTTATTTAAAAGAAGTTTGATATTTTTTATTAAATATTTGTAATTTGTTAGAGATTTTTTTATTTTATTTTTCCAATAACCTCCTCCGAGATTTTCTTCAATTTGGTTTTTATTATTTACATTTTGATTGATACTTAAAATTTTATTTACTTCAGCATTTTTATTGACTTTATATTTATCAATCTTGCACTGTTCTAACCATTTACCTTGAAAAGGTGATTTAAATTCTTGATCCTCTAATTTTTTGTAAACTATTCCAAGTGATGAATGATTTGTTTTAGGTGTATTTACGATTTTTCCCTCTGCTACAAGCTTGTCTAATTCTTCTATTAAATTTTCATTATATTTTAAAGCTTTAAAATTTGTGCCATAATATTTTAGAAATTTATCGGGTTTTTCTGAAAAATACCAATAGCCTAAAATTTCATAGTTATTGAATATAGCAAGATCAAAAAAGAAGATGGGATGATAATTAAAGTAACCATGATTAAAGTAACCTTCGAAAGGCAAAACATGTATCATCAAACCATCTTTTTTCGTTAAGTTATGTATGTTTTCAAAGAAGTTGCTTTGATTAAAAACATGCTCACTTGTTCCAAAGTTTGTTACTAAATCAAATTTTGTACTAAAATTATTTGTCTTTTTTAAATTTTCATTAAAATCCATTATTATTGAGCCTCTTTCTCCATCAGCATCGATTGCCTTATATACTTCAAAACCTAAATGCTGGTAAAACTCTTTTGCAGATAAAGTTTTATTATAGATTTTTTTAGATTGGTTATACAAAAGAAGCTTTGCTCTTTCCTGATAATGACCATCAATAAACTGTGATCCTGCTTCTACCACTGACTTACAACGTGAGAAGTCTTTATTATCAATAATTTCTTCAAAAAGTGATAGAGCCTGATGTCCAATTCCCATTTTATATCCTTAAATTCTTTTCTTCCGACTTAGTTAATAATTTGAAATTTTTATTATTTTTTATTAGATAATTGTATTTACCGTTATCAGTGATTTTTCCATCATCAAAAAATAAAATATTATCACACTGTTTGAGTGATTTGATTTTATGACTTATAAAAATTAAAGTAATTTTTTTATATTCTTTTCTAATGTTTTGAATTATTTTTTCTGCATTAATAGTGTCTAAAGCACTAGTCGACTCATCAAGAATTAATATCTCTGGGTTTTTATAAAGGGCTCTTGCTATCATTATTCTTTGTTTTTCTCCTCCACTTACCTTCACTCCGTCTTGGCCTAATTTTGTTTGATAAGACTTTGGCAGCTTTCTATTTATAAAATTTGATAAATTAACTAGTTTACATATTTTCTTAATATTTCTTCTATTGATTTTTTTTTGGCCAAATAGAATATTATTTAATAAAGTATCGTTAAGTAAATATCCTTCTTGTGGAACATAACCAATTTTTTTAACCCAAGATTTAAAGTCTCTTTTTTCGAGTCTTTTTTCGTCTATTAAAATTTTTCCCTGGTTTGGAGTTAACAAACCAGTCATTAAATCTACAAATGTAGTTTTACCATCTCCACTTTTTCCACATATTCCAATGAATTGGCCTTTTTTAATTGTTTTGTTAGCCTGAAGACTATTTCCATTTTTACTATAAAAAAATTTTATGTTTTTAAAAATCAATTTATCATCAAATTTTATATTATTTTCTTTTATTTTGTTTTCTGAATCAAAATTAAACTTATTGTTAAATTTAGAACTACTTTCTATATCATTAATTATGTTGTCAACTGTATTCTGAAAGAATTTAATTACTAAAATCTGGGTGTAAATACTCTGAACAGCTGGTATCAACCTTTTTAAAGATATACCAATTAACGCAAGAATAGGTATCATTTCTGTTAAATTAACTGTGTAAAAATGTAGAAAAACAAAAATTGATAATAATAATCCTAACGCGAATATCTCAACAAAAGCTTGGGGTAACTCTCTAAATAAGTTTAAAACCGCATTTGCATCCCTCTCCTTAATGGCTGGTTTTTTATAACGATTTAAGAAAAATACTGAATTATCGCTAAGTTTACCCTCCTTTATTGAACCAAGGGCATCACCAACTGTTCTAGCTATATTGTTAAAATGATTTGGAATTGCCTTTGATGACTCTAATATTTTATCTTTAATTTGTCTGTAGAAAATTGAATAAAAAAGTAATAAAGCAATCGTTAACATGATCGTGATTACTGGCTGATTTAAAAGTAAAAAAAATGCAATCAAAATTGATGATGATAAGCTTCCAAAAATTAATAGTATTGGCTGTATATGACCTCCAATTCCGGATTTAACATAATTAGTACATTTTTGTAGCAAGTTTGCATTGTTTTGAGATAAGAAAAAATCATAGGGTTTATTTAGATAATAAAAAAATAAATCTCGTGAGTTTTCATACATTAAATTCAAACTTAAAATAGTGACATATTGTTTAGATAAAACTCTCAAACATTGATTTAATACTATCACCACAAATGAAAAGAGTGATAAAAATATAATTAATTCATTTTTATTAAAATTAAGATAAGAATTAATTTTTAAAAAGATTTGATTTTCCCCCAGAACAGAAAAGTCAGCCAAAGCTAAAGTAATTGGAAGTATTGATACTACACCTAATAGGTCAAATATACTTGAGGTAAATAATAAAAGGGTTGCAATAACAACCTTTTTTTTATTTTGTCTACTTAAAGTAGACCATATTCTTGAGAATCTTTTTGTAAATTTCATATAACTAGTCATCTAAACAAACTAATGAATAAGAAAATTATTCATAGAATTTGTTAATATTATCAACAATATATTGTAACTGCTTTCTTTTGAGCTTTTCATGAACAGGGATACTCAAAATTCTTTTTGAGATTGATCTTGTGTTTTTTAAACTCCCATGAAGATTATTTTTTAAACCTGGGTGGTCAGAGATTATAAATGGGTGTTGAATCTTGGTCTCTATCCCTTTTTTGCTTAATTTATTTATAAGTTTTTCTCGGTTTCTTACCATAATCGAGTATGTGTAGTAGACGTGTCGACCATCAGAATAAAACTTTGGTTTTATTACTTTATTTGTTAAATTTTTTTCATAAAAAAAAGCATTGCTAATTCTTTTTTTAATTTTTGACTTTAAAAATTTAAGTTGGTTTAAAAGAATTGTTGCTTGAAGACTATCAATTTTATGATTTAAATCTGGATCAACTACAAACTCTTTGTTAATTGTTCCGGCATATCGTAATGACTTAATCTTATTTATAGTATTTAAACTATCTGAACAAACTGCGCCCGCATCTCCATAACCTCCGAATACCTTCATTGGATTCATACTAAAACAAGCTAAATCACCAAACTTGCCATTTGGTTCACTATTATTTTTTGCTCCAAAAGATTGAGCACAATCTTCAATTATTTTTATTGATCGTTTTTTACAAAAAGACTTTAATTGATTAATTTTTTTATAATAACCGGTAAAATATACAATAATAATTGCTTTTGTTTTTTTAGTAATTTTTCTTTTAATATCCTCAAATGAAATTATGAAATCGTCATCTATTTCAACACCAATTGGAATGGCTCCTAAAGATTTTACTGCTGTAAAAGTTGAAACCCATGACAATCCTGGTACTAAAACATGATCATTTTTTTTTATACCTATAGATTTTAAAGCTAAATAAATTGCATTCGTACCAGAACTGCAACCTATAGTATATTTTTTTTTGACAAGTTTGCTTATTTTATTCTCAAAATTTACAACATCTGGACCTAAAACAAATATTCCCTTTCTTAAAAACCTTTTATATGAACTTATTTGGTTTTTAAGTTCGTCTTTTGATTTTACTGATAAATCTAAAAATCTTATTTTCATATTTTAAACTTTAATTAATTTACTTATGTATATTTTCTTATTTAGTAGGTTATTTCTATCATTTAAACAAATTAAGGGTGATTTTTTAAGTTGAAGATTTTTAAGATCAACGATTCTTTTCCCAAAAAAATTTTTGTTTTTAGATTTATTGCTCACAATAGCTATAATTTTTTTGTTGATTAATTTATTACATAATGCACCCAGAATATTTTCTCCGTATACAAAACAATTTGAGTTTATCTTTTTAATATTTGTAATCATTCTTTTTATTTTTGAAATTTCCTTATAAGAGATTTTTTTGCTTCCGTTTTTATTTTTTCCTAATCTTATAATAAAAATAAATTCATGATTTAAGCATCTCTCGTTTATAAATTGCAGTTTACCAATTTTCCCAAAATAATTTTTTATCATTTTTTTATTAAAATGATATTTTTGATCCCCATACAAAAAATTTAAAGGTCTTTTACTAATATTTTGTAAATTAATTAATATGTGACCTTTTTTTTTTACAATTTTTTTTATAAGTTTCATTAGCTTTTTAATATTATGGGTATAAGCGATTGAATGAGAAAAAATTACAAGATCAAATTCATTTTGATTACTTTTTATTTTATTTAAATATTTAATTTTTGATTTATTAAAAAACTTTTTATAATTACTATTAATGTCATATCCAAATAAATTTTTAAAATTAAGTTTTTTCAATTCTTTTAATAAAGAACCATTGTTGCATCCATAATCTAAAATTTTTATTTTTTTTTCTTTAAATTTCCTTAAAATAATTCTTGAAATAATTTGACTTCTTTTGTAATAAATATTTTTGGATCCTTGGAAAAAAAGCTTCTGATCGTGATTAATTTTGCTATACTTTTTAGTCCTAAACTCTTTTAAAAAAGATGACAATTTCTTTGACTTATTTACATAATAGAAAGGTGTTTTTTTTATTACAATCTTTTTTCCAATTAATTTAAGATCAGAATGTCTAAAGATTGGACTATTTATAATTTGTAAACTCATTTTAAGATTATTTATAAATTGGAAATTTACATCAAAACGCTTTGGTACTTATTGATAAATCTAGAACCGATATTTGCATTACAAATTATTTTTTGATTGATCAAACTATAAATATTTTTATTTGCTAAATTTTTAAATTTTGATTGAAGAGGATCTTGCTGATTGTTTTCTTCTTTAAAAACTCTTTCTATTATTTCTTGGGTTGCATCTGTAATGTCCTCTGATTTATTTTCTTCAGTAACTAGATTATTTTTTTCATAAAATTTATCAGAATAGAAGTGCAAATAAGGATGAGATAAAAGTTCATTAAAGTTTAAGTATTTATCTGTATTTTTTTGTTTAATAAATCTTGGAATAAAAATGTCTTTACCAGTCAAACTATAATAAGTGGATAGTTGTGAAAGATTTGTAAGTAATACAGGTACTCCGAAAAAACTCGGGATTGTATAATAGCCAGAAGGTGTCCCAATACAAAACTTTGATGTTGCTCCTAAATAAACATCCATAAATTCAGAGCGAATATTACTGTGAGCGTAGTCTACAACATTATTCATTTTTGGGAGTTTTTGCATTGAAGGATCACCCATCCTAAAAACCCAGCCTCCTTTATCAGTTATAAGTTTTATTGATTTAATAAAGTTATTAATATTTGAGTTTCTAAATTTTTCATTTGTATTACTTTTTGTCTCACCTCTATACCCTGGCTCTCTAACATGCAAAGTTACATGCCAGTTGGTATTTTTAATTCCGATTTTTTTTAATATATCCTCTCCTCTTTTCTTATCTTCTTTATTCAAAATGAAAAATGGCTTTGTAATATTATTCTCTTTCTTTTTTTGTTCGATTATTGCGGGCAAGAATTCATGAAAAATACTTTTGTTTTCTAATGGTATTAAAAAACCCATAGGAATACTCAAATAACTTTCTAAATTTTTTAAAGTATTAATAATTTTTTCCTTACTAATTACATTAATATGAGGTTTGAAATAACTAAAAAGCGTTTTATTTCTCAGTTTTAAATACTCAGGCAATAAAAGAGTAATATTTTTTTTTGGTCTTAAATTAAAGTTGTTCGCATTAACAAGTCCCTCTATAGTTATATGATTTCCTAAACTCCCATTGACAGTTTCGGACCCTATAAATTCCATGTTTATATTTTCTAAATTATTTTCTTTTATCCATATGGTTCTTTTTTTTGCATATTCATGTGAATGAGGTATCCAATCTTTGTTAAAATTTCTAAATAATAATTCTGTAAAATTAAAATGAACCTTTGGATCATTTGGGTGTTTTTGAACTAATTGTTTTGCGCTTGATAATTGTTCATCATTATTTTTTATTTTTTTGATTTTTTTTATATCGATATTAATACTATCAATTTCAGATACATTATAATGAAACTTTTCGAGTAGGCTATTTAATTTATTTTTAAAAATTGATTTGAAATCGTATTTAGTTTTCATTGATAAACTTCTATTTTTTTGAAATTAAATAAGAGCCTAGAACTAGATAGTCAATTCCGCTTCCGTAAAAAGTCATTAAAGCATCCCTGGGTGTTTCAACTATTGGCTGACCCTTTAAATTAAAACTAGTGTTAATTAAAATAGGAACCCCGGTAATTTTATAAAAACTATTTATTAAATTATAAAATTTAATATTCATTTTTTTTGATACGGTTTGAACCCTGGATGTGCCATCAACATGAACGGCTGAATACATTTTTTTAATTAATTTCTTATTTACTTTTACTGTGCAATTCATAAAAGGGATTTTAGAATTATTGGTATTAAAATATTTATCAGCATGTTCTTCTAGTACTGCAGGTGCAAAAGGTCTGAACTCCTCTCTATATTTAATTTTTTTATTTAAAATTTCTTTCATTTCCTTTTTTGATGGGTCTGCTAATATTGATCTGTTACCAAGAGCCCTAGCTCCTATTTCAGATCTTCCTTGATACCAACCAACTATTTTTCCTTTTGAGAGAAGTCTGGCTGTTAAAGAATAAATATTTTTAGGTTTTTTGAAAACAGAGTTGTTGTTAATTAATTCTTTTTTTATATCTTTGTCGGAATATTGAGAACCCAAATAAGGGGAAGTAATTGGTTTAGTTTTATCTTTTAAATGAACTGAACCAAGATATGCACAGCCTAAAGCTAAACCTCTATCGGAAGGGTTGGGTGGAATATAAATATTTTGGAAAATATTTGAATATAAAATCTCTTTTACAGCAGAACAATTTAATGCGACCCCCCCTGCATAACATATACTGTTTTTATATTTGGACATTTTTGATGAATTTAGAAATGCTTTTTTTATAAATTTAACTATGTGACTTTGAACACTTGCTGCAAAATTTTTGTGAGACACTGTAATCTTTTCACCATTTTTCCTCTTATATTTTTTGTATTTATTTATAAAATATTCAGAATATCTATGCTCAAATGGTGTTTTTTGATTAACAAAAAATTTAGAATTTAATTTCCATAAATTGTCAGAATTCATTAAAATTTGATCTAAATTCACTTTGGGTTTTCCGTATGATGCTAAACCCATAACTTTATATTCGTCACCGTCTGAATAACCTAAAAATTCTGTTGCGGCGGAATAAAAATTACCTAGAGAATTTTTGCTTGATATATATTTTAATGGTTTTATACCACCATTGATACTTGCTTCAGCTATCAACCCAGATTTTTTGTCTCCAAAAGCATCTAAAGACAAGCAAGTGGCCTTTTCATATCCTGATGAATAAAAAGCTGAAGCGATATGGCTTAAATGATGGTCAACTAATACAATCTTTGGGCAATACCCAAAATTATCCATAAAGTATTTTCTTAAAGTTTTTGAATAATTTTTTGCAGTAATTCCAGTGGATACAATTAAATTAATTTTTTTAAAATTTATTTTTGCAATCTTTAAAGTAGCTCTTATAGAATAATTTGGTAAAAAGCCTATCGCATTTTTATTTCTTAAATATCTTTCCTCCTCACAGCAAGCAATGATTTTACCATTGACCGCCAGAGCGGCTCCTGGCTCATGGGTGTGAATATTAAATCCACAATGTACACCAAGAACTATCATTTTTTTTGTTTGGTTATTAAAAAATTTCCTAAGTATAATTCGTCTATCCCACTACTAAAAAAAGTTTTTATAGCATCTAAAGGCTTGTCAACCATCGGTTCACCTTTAATATTAAAGCTCGTATTTACGACCACAGGTACCTTAGAAAGTTTATAAAAATTTTTAATGATTGAATAAAACTGTTTATTATCAGAAGAATTTACGGTTTGAACTCTCGCTGTTTTATCAATATGGACAACGCCAGGAATTTTTTTGATCCATTTAGGTTTAACTTTATAAGTTATTGTCATGTGGGGGCTTTTATTCTTCATATAAAATATTTCATTTGATTTATCCTCAAGAACTGCCGGAGCAAAAGGTCGGAAGCTCTCTCTAAATTTAATTTTTCTATTTATTTCATCTTTAATGTTTTTTATTTTAGGATTTGCCAGTATTGATCTATTTCCTAAGGCTCTAGGTCCAAACTCAGATCTTCCATTAAAAATTGCTACAATCTTCCCTTTATTTAAGCTTTCAGCAACATAATTTGATACATTTTTAATTTTGTTAAATTTTACATTACATAATTTTAAAGTTTTTAAAATTTCACTATTTGAAAAACCTTCACCTAAATAATAATTTTTTATAATTTTTGGTTTTATTCCATAGCTATTAGAACCGTACAAAGCAGCGCCTAGTGCACTTCCTTGATCGGTCGCTGCGGGTTGAACATAAAGATTGTCTATAAAATCTAATTCTAGTAATTTCATATTTGTCACGCAATTAAGAGCGCAGCCTCCTGCTAGACAAAGATTTCTTAATCCAGTTTTTTTATGGAGCTTTTTTACTAAAGCAATTACAGCTTTTTCAAAATTAGTTTGAACACTTAACGCAAAATCTTTGTGAAACTGATTTAATTTTTCACCTTTAATTCTAGGTTTGCCAAATAATTCTATAAGCTTTTCTCCGTACCTAGGCTCATCAAAGTTTCTATGTATTGGCTCCCTTTTTAAAAAGCTTGGATCAATTTGATAATCAAATTCTGATACTTTAATTATTTTTGAAAAATCCAAATGTTTTTTTCCGTAAGCAGATAGGCCCATCACTTTATACTCATCGCCCATTCCATCGAAACCAATGAATTGTGTCATCGTTTGGTAAAAAATTCCGAGAGATTGATCAACTGATTTTGTTTGTAAAATTTTAATTTTTCCATTACTTCCAACTCCTCCCGCCATGCTTTTAAAATCGCCCATTCCATCTATTGATAAAATCATAGATTTATTAAAATTAGATGGAAAATAAGCTGATGCTAAGTGGGACAACTGATGGTCAACCATAATAATTTCAGGGGAGTGTCCAAAATAATGTTTGAAATATACTTGAACTCTTTTTTTTAGATCAGGATATTTACAAGCTGATATAAAAACAGCCTTAATATCTTTGATACCTATTTTATTAAATTCTAGTGACTTAGCAATTGCATTAACTGGTATATGACCTCTTGCGTGTTTATATCTTAAATATCTTTCTTCCTCTCCACAATAAGTTGTTTGGCCATTAAGTAAGGTAGCGGCTGCTCCATCATGCTGACAGACAGTTAACGGTGTCATCAATCCCATTATGTAATTTTTTTTATTTTTATTCATATATTTTTTATTTTTTAATAGCAGACTTAGAAGTAAGCATTAACCACTCCTGGTTTTCGAATCTTTTTTCACAAAGAATCTTACTTATATATTTGGAAGGTACATTTTCTAAAAGTTTGATTTCTTCAGCTTTTGGAAATAAACTTTTTTTAATTGAATAAGTATGAGTACTCTCAAATTTTTTTAAGAATTCTTTTCTTTCTGCATCAGCATATTTCCTGTCATTTTCGTCTGGGATCCCAGTAATCCAGGACTTACTTTTTGCAGTGTAGTGCATTTCTATCAATATATCACTGTTGCCTAGATTTTTTATTATCTCAGTATTAAATAATTCTTTTTCAAAACCCTCACAGTCACTTAAGATAAAGTATCTTTTGTTTTTATCTATTTTAGTAAAATATTCTTTAGCATCTCCATGAAAAATATTTAATCTATCAAATACTTTATTTGCTTTTGCTAGTTCAGATAAAAAATCTATAGCTTTTTTATCAATATCGATTGCTGTTAGATTTATATCTTTATTTTTGTATAAGTAGCCTAGTGAGTAGTATCCCTCAGCTGAGCCTACATTTATATAGTCATCATATTTTTTATTAAAACTTTCTTTTATCCAATCAGTTAATTGCATTTCGTAAACACCAAGAACTCTTGGCATAAAGCCGCCATTCATATACTTCTGGCTTTGATAATAAATCATTCCTTTAAATAAACCACCCTGAACTCTACGCTCGCTTAGAATCTTGCTTAAAAATAGAAAATAAGAAATTTTATTAAACTTTGAAAAAATAAAATTTATTATAATTAAAAAATAATAAATAATTTTTTTATTAAATACTTCGAAGTATATTAATTGACGGAGAAATTTTAATAAATTTTTCAATTTTAAAAGTGTTTTTTTAATTAATTGAAGAAAATAAATTCGTAATCACCAGAATATTTAAAGTTTTTATATAACCACAGCCATTCTTTAACTGAAAAAAATGACTCACAAGTTAAGGCCCAACATTGAAGATTAAAGAGTTCCTGATCGTTTCTAAAACTTTCCAACATTATGTATTTTTTCTTACCCACTCTTTCAATTTCTTCTAATGCAATTTTAAGATCAAAAATTTTCAAATTATGTAATGTAGCCAATGATATAACTAAATCAAAATGTTTGGATTTGAAGGGGAATTTTTTTTCTGCTTTATGCTTAAATAACTTTAAGTTTTTGTCTTTAAAAGACTTTTTAATAGCATAATTTGAGACATCGAAACCATAAATTTTTAGTTTTGGCTGAATAATTAACATTTCTTTTAATAAAAAACCTTTTCCGCAACCCACATCCAGAACTCTAGAACCTGCTTTTAATTTATAAAATTTTATTAATTTTTTAGCTACATATCTCCATCTTCCAGGAATATATTTATACCCACCATATCCATACCGTCTGTTTCCGTCCCAATATTCTTTTCCATATTTTTTAGCAATTTTCATACAATAAACTTTTTTATCGATCATTCTTGCGAGATAATCTCTTTTAGTTGAATTGTGTAAGTTAGATACGAAGTTTCTTTTTATCATAAAATTATCTTATTAATTTGTTGTTCTGTTTTTAATGAAGCTTTTTTAACTAACCAAATATTTTCAATCCTCTTTATATCTTTATGGCTAGTAATTTCTAAATTTTCACAAGCAAAAAAAATTTTCTTTTTTCTACTTAAAATTTTTTTAAATATTTTTTTTCTTTCCTCATCTTCAAATGGCATTTGAAAAACACTGTATGCTACTACGCCATATATACCTTTTAGATTATTTAACAAATCTTTTAAAATATGAAATGATTTAGGCATCGCATATTCACTAACGCTTAATAAAAAGTTAAAATTTCTTTTTTGACAAAAATCTTTAATGACTATATTTTGAACATGTTGCGGAACCCTTTCACCCATAAATGATCTGCTGAAGTTATAGCCTCTTACTTTTTTCATTTTATTTCAGGGAGTTTGTAATTGATTGCTAATTGAGATATTTTTCTTAACGATATCGGTTCAAAAAATTCCCCAATTTTCTTATCTTTATAAGGTGAAAAAACACTTTTAAAACGACAATTTAAAGACCATCTTGTTTCATTTTCTCTATTTATAACATTTCCATGTGGCAAACATTGGTTGAATAATAAAACTTGTCCAAATTTTATATTTATCCATTTCAAATCTTTTTTTATTTTTGAAAAAATTTTTGAAGAAGAAGTATTTTTTCCACTAATAAATATTTTTTTTAATTTTTTATATTTGTTTGGTGGTAAGATATACATAGCTTTAGTTTTATAACAATCTACCAATGGTAACCAAGCAACCATTTCATAAGGCGAGTCACCAGACCAGACATCTGAATGTAGAGGTAGGAGAGAGCTATTGTCGTTAGGGAGTTGAATACTTAGGTTTATTCTTAATTGCATTGCTAATTCATTACCTATTAATATATCTAAATACTCTCTTGAAACTTGGTAATACAACTTTCTTACATCTTTATTTTTATTTATTTGATTAATTATGTTCATTCTAAAAGAATTTAATTTATTAGGTTTTATTTTCTTATGGACAAAATTTAAAAGACTTTCGTCATTATTAAACTCGGAACCAATTTTAATATTTTTTTTAATAGAGTTAATAAATATTTTCCGTATTTTTTTTAAATATTCTTGATTTGAAATATCTTTTACAACAAAACCATTTTTTTCAAACTCTCTTGATACTTTTTTTTCTTTATCTGATAAGAAATTTGTCATTTTTAATTACCAACTTTTTCCTATTTCTTTGTCTGTCTTTAAACTAATGAAATTAGGTCCAATATTTTTGTGGCATTTCAAAACAGCGTTTTCTGTCTCTTGGCTATTTTTTGGAAAGAATGGTTTTATATTCTTAAAAAGTTCCATAATTTTCTCTGCGTTAGTCTCTGAATGAGTAGGTCCGAGTTTTGGGTAATCTGCAAAACCTACAAGTTTTACATTAACATTTTGTTGATCTATATCTAATTTTAATTGCTCAAAGGGTCTTTCAATAAGAAATGGTGTAATTGTATAAACCCAGGGTTTCAAACCCTCTAATGACATGCCGGCAGCTGTACCAAGTAAACTTTGTTCACAAATACCAAGGTTAAAAAATCTTTTTGGATGTTGCTTTCTAAAATCATCAAAAATTCCATATCCTATATCCCCTACAAGCAAAACAATTTTTTGATCTTTTTTAGCAAGTTCATTTATTAATTTTCCAAATCTACGTCTCATTTAATTCCTAATCTTTTTTTTCCTACGTCTATTTCAGAGCCTTTTAATTGTCTTGCATGCCAAACTGGGTCATTCTCAAATTCTTTTATGCCTTTTCCTTTTGTAGTATGGATAATAACAACACATGGTTTTCCAACATTTTTAATTTTTTTAAAACCTTTAATTAAGTCTTTAAATGAATGACCATTAGTTATTTCAATAGTATTGCAATTAAAGGCCTTAAATTTATTATTCAGGTTGTCTAATGGAAGTGCGTCTTTTAATTTTGATAAAGCTTGGATTTTATTATAATCAACAACAATAACTAGATTGTCTAATTTATGCTTGGTTGCAATGAGGATTGACTCCCACGTGGTGCCTTCTTGGCATTCTCCATCGCTTATCATAACAAAAATTTTTCCTTTAACTTTTTGTTTTTTTCTTGCAAAAGCCATTCCTGTAGAAATCGGCAACCCATGTCCTAAACTACCAGTAGTACAGTGTATTCCATTTTTAGAATCTATTTCGAGGTGTGTTTTAATTTCAGGATTTAATCCTTTGCCTCTAAGTAATATGCACAAGGGAAAAGATGCATGCGCTTTACTTAATATAAATTTATCATTTTTACTCATTATTATTTCATAAATTGTCAAAAGTGTTTCAATCATGGAAAAACTTCCTCCGAGATGAGCCTCGCCCTTTTCTATAAAAGCATTAAATGTTTTTATTCTTAAGTCTTTAGCCTTATTTTTTAATTTTTCTAAGTTCATTAATTATTTTAATTTTATATTATTCATTCTTTTTATATTAAAGTATTTTTCATCTGCTAAAGAATTTGGTAGTAGGTTTTTCTCAAATGCTTTTCTTAAATCTGAAACTGCATCCTCGATTGTTTTTGTTGTTTCAAAATCGAGTACTTTTTTTATCTTTTTTGATGAAATATGGTACGAACGGTTATCGTCAGTTTTAGTAAAATCTAGCTTTACGTCTTCACCAATGATTTTTTTTACAGTATTTGCTAAATCTAAGACTGTCTTATTTTCATATCCTGCATTAAAAATTTCACCAGATACTTTAGATTTAGGAGCATTTATCAAAAATTCATAAGCCCTTATCATATCAAAAATATGTATATTAGGTCTGAGCTGGCTCCCTCCAAACACACTAATTTTTCTTTTATGGTAAGCTAAATTTGTTAAAATATTAACGACTACATCCATCCTTTGTCTTGTAGAGTAACCGCATACAGTTGCTGGCCTTATTACAACGCAGGTAAAATTTATGTCATTGAATTTTAATAATATTCTTTCGCATTCCATTTTAAATTTTGAATAATCGGTAAGTGGTTCTAATTCTATTTCCTCAGTAATATCTTTCTCATTTTTAAGACCATAAACCGAGGACGATGAAGCATAAATAAATCTTTGCACTGCATTTTTTTTAGAGATTTTAACTAATGGTTCAAATGCATCTAGATTAATAGATCTTCCAAGCTCCGGATTTAATTCAAAACTTGGATCGTTAGAAATACAAGCTAAATGAATAACTATCTCATGACCTGGAATTAATTTTTTTAATAAATTACTATCTCTAATATCTCCTTTAACCACATTAAGACTCTTGTGCTTTTTGATAACATTTTCTCCATATATCATTAGATCTAAAACGGTAACTTTATGACCTTTTGATAATAGATATGGCGTAAGCATTGCACCTACGTAACCTGCTCCACCTGTTATTAAAATTTTACTCATAAAAGTTGTTATTTTAAGAAATGATCTAAAGTTTTTAACATTTCAACTTTATTTATTGCCTCTTTATTTCCAATTGTTTTGACTGATTGTGCTGCTGCTAATGAACTTACTATTAAGGATAATTCTTCAGGGAAACCACTTTTTATACATAATGCTATGATTGATAACATCGCGTCTCCAGCTCCAATTTTGTCAACTGCACTTGTAGAATATGCTTGTGATGAATAAAATTTTTTACTTTTTTTATTTAAAAATAGTGACCCTTCTGTTCCTTTTGTAACAACTAAATTTTGAATATTTTGCTCATTTGATAATTTTCTCATTAAGTCTTTAATTGTACTAGTTTTATCGCGCATCTCATGTCTAATTTCACGGTCGTTAATTATTACACAATCTAAATTTTTATAATTTCTCATATTGTGATAACCTATATTCGCTGCATTTATCTGGGCATTTAATGCTAAAAATTTAGCTTTTTGAGATATAAGTTTTGCACTCTTTTTTGAAATCAATCCGTGTCCGTAATCAGAAACAATTACTAAATCGTGATTTTTTAAAGTTTTATTTAGATAGTTATTAAATAATTTTTCATCTTTAATATTCAATATTTCGTCATTAATTGAATAAACACCCAAAACTTTGTTGTTGGCTACGTAATCTAAAAATCTTCTTTTAATAATTGTTGGTGAATTTTTCTTTCTAATGTATTTGAATGATATATTTTTTGGTAATGTTTTATTAATTTCTTTAAGATATTCACCCTTTTCTCCGACCATACTTAATAAGGTTATTTTATTGCAGAAAGATGATAAATGTCTTGATATAGCAGCTGATCCTCCGAGATATTGTTCTGTTTTCAAATCTCTCAAAACTAAAACAGGTTCTTTTCCAGATTTTCCTAACGCTTCGCAAAAATTATATTGGTCAATAATTGTTTCTCCAATAATAAGAACTTTTAATTTTTTCATCTGGTCAATAATTTTTTTAATATTATTAAATGGGTATTTTTTTTTGATTTTATTTATTGTAGATTTATGCTTTTTTGAATAAATACCTGAAAAACTATTTAAAAGACTGCTTGAACTAAAAGTAATATCTTTAGTATATATAGTTTTACCACCATACTTTCTTACTAAACCTGTTTCTAATTTAATTTTATTGGTAATATCTTCAGCGTGATTTTTATAATCTGGGCCTTTACAATAAAAATTTGGTCTGATTTGAGTAATTGCTTGTACAGCAGAAGGATGGTTATTAAGAACCACATAATCTACAATACCAAGTGCTGAAATTGACTCTAATCTTTGAAGTTCGTTAAAAGCAGGTCTTCCCGGGCCTTTGTTTACAAATTTATCAGAAGTAATACTTACTACAAGAATGTCCCCATAGTTTTTTGCTTCTTTGAAATGTCTAATGTGGCCAAGGTGTAAAAGATCAAAAACACCGTGACATTGCACTATTTTTTTACCTGATCTCCTTCTCTCAGATAAAATTTTTCTTATATTTTCAATATTTATAATTTTATTTTTCATTTTGAATTTTTGAGTAATTTGAACCAAATTTTTGTAGCTTTTTTAATTTTTTTTGGTGTCCAAACAGGTGCGTCTCTAAAATTAACTATGTTATCGAGTAGACCTTTTACTCCATCCCTAATTTTTACTTTTGGCTTCCAATTTAAATCTTTTTTTATTTTTCTAATATCTCCAAGTGATCTATCTGGTTCTCCAGGTCTTTTGGGTATATTAACTGATTTACCGCCAATTAGTTTAGCAATTTCATTTACCTGGATCTCCTTTCCTCCAGCTAAATTATAAATTTGACCAGTTTTTTTTGATTTGGCTGCTTTTAATACTGCAGAAACTAAATCGCTAACATGTATAAAATCTCTAGTTTGTTTTCCATTTCCAACAATTGTAAGGGGTTTGTTGGCTAATTTTTGCGCAAGAAAAACTCCAAAAACAGCACCATATGCTCCAGTAGTTCGTGATCTCGGGCCATAACAATTAAAAAATCTTAGGCTGATTGCAGGAAAATTAAATACTTTATTCCAGTGCATTACAATTTGTTCTCCTTGCCATTTTGTAAGTGCATAAGGGTACATTGGCTTTATAATGGAACTTTCGTTTGTTGGAAATTTTCTTGGTAAACCATAACAGCTAGCAGATGCAGCGTATATAAATTTTTTTACTTTGGCTTCCTTTGCATATCTCAAAACATTAAAAGTTCCAGTAACATTAGAGTCAAAATATTTTTTTGGGTTTTCTATGCTTGGAACAATATCTGCTAAACCTGCCATATGAAATACATAATCAACACCTTTAAAATATTTTTTTAGATTGTTATTTTTTGAGATATCTAAATTGACTACTTTAAGATTTTTTTTTGAATGATGCTTTAGGTTCGATTTTCTTCCAGTACTAAAGTTATCTAGAACAATTACTTTATGTTTATTTTTAACAAGAAGATCAACAAGATTACTCCCTATAAAACCTGCTCCACCTGTTACTAAACTTTTCATAATAGATTTAACCAATGCTCCGCACTTTGCAAAAATACAATTTTACATTTATCATATTTATCATTAATTTTTACTACGCAGGAGTAAATAAAAACTCTTTATTTTTAATTGTTGTTTTTATATCTCCCATTAAAATTTTAATTCGATTTTTCTGAAAACTTAAGATTTGGAATATTCTATTAGTAAAAGGTCCAGATGAGAATTTATATTTTGAATAAACATCCAGGTCAAAGAAGTCTCTTGTGATAAATCCATCTTGATTTTCAGACTTCTTGCATTTTGTAATAAATGCTTTTATTTCTTCTTGTGACTCTATTGTTCCTTCTAAAATATATTTTAAACCTTTTGAAAATTTTAGTTGATTTCTATTTTGCTCAAATTCTAAATTTGTATGAAAACAAAATAAGTAGTCTCCTAATAAATTAAAATCTTTATTAATTAATTTATTATTTTTGAATTTTTGAATTCTTAGTTTTGGAATATAAATTGTATATTCTTCACCCAACTTACTTTTGAGATCTTGTTTAAGTAAAGCTAGATTTTTTTTATCAAATTTTAATACTGTCCACATTTTATTTACGTTTTAGTTCCTTTTTAAGTTCGTCGTACTCTTTCATTTTTCTTTTCATAAAATTTAAAGTAAGACTTGTTTTTGCTGTGATACCTTTTGGAGTTAATACATAAAAATAATTTAATTTATTTGGATTTTTTTTGAAATTTTCAATTTTAATTAATCCTTTAGACTTTAAAGCCTTTAAACAGTAATTGAGCTTTCCCAAACTAAAACCTAATTCTTCAGCCAACTCCCTTTGTGTAGACTCTGGGTTTTGCTGTATTTTTCTTAAAACGTCAAAATGATCTTCTTTATCTTTCATATTGTTCAATAATTGAACATTTTATTGTTCAATAAATGAACAGTCAAAGCATAAATTCAATAAAAATTAGTATTTTTCCACATATGGTATGTGACAAGTTTTTAATACATATCTATTGATTTATAGTTGTCTCTGAAAAGATTATGTATTATAAATTTCACATGTCAGACAAAAATTCAAAAAAAAATGGAGCGGATATATACCCTGGTAAAGTCCTAGTAGTTACAGGAATAACTGGTTTGGGTTACAATATAGCTCCCCAAATTGGCATATATCAAATAATGAATTATCTAAATTACAAAAATATAGATTGCGAAATATATGACAGAGATTTGGAATTTTATAAAAAAACAAATTTTAATAAAAAAGAGGTTTTAGAAAATATCCGTAAAGGTGAATACGATGTTATTGGTATAAGCGTATCACACAGTAAAGCCAACGATGAAAATGGTAAAACAGTTCAAAAAATGTGTATTGATCTGGACCTTATTTGGGAAATGAGACAAGCCGCAAAAGAATCTGGAAAAATGCCAGTATTCGTCGCTGGTGGGCAAGCAGCAACTCTTAACTATAAACAGTGGCTAGACTATGGAATTGATTTAATAGTATTAGGATACGGAGAAAAAACTTTCTACGATATTTGTCAACAATATTTTTCTATTCCAAGAGAGAACAGAGAGGTATCAAAACTTATAGAGCAAATTGATGGAGTAAGAGGAGTATCTTTCAAAGAAAAGAGTGGTATTTATCGTTACACGCCAACGCTTCATGTAACAAAGGAATTATTTAAAGAACTATTCTTTGATTTGCCACAAAAGATGCCCATACCTTATCAAAAGTTTTGGGATATATTGAAAGAAACTTCTGCAACACAAGATTTAGGTGCGGCTGAATTTATTTATGAAAATGTAAGAGTTTATACGACAAGCCATTGTCCAAGAATGTGTGGTTTTTGTAATTCAGGTCAATATTTAAAAGAGACTACTGCACAAGAAAAAGATCTTATGATTAACAGAAACGAGGAAGGTATACGTTTCTCTAAAGGTGTTCAAAAATTAGTGAGATTAGACGCGCAAGAAGTAATGGATTTGATCATGTTTTATATTAAAAATTATGGAGCAAAAAGTTTTTTGTTTAGTGACGATGATTTTGCTCTTAAAGGAACTGACAATAGAACTGAAAAGTTTGCAGATTTAGTTATCGAATATAAAGAAAAAAATATTATCGATAAAAATATTTCTTTTCATTGTCAAACTCACGTGACAGATTGGTTATTGCCCGATCAAAGTCCTAATATAAAACTTTTAAGAAAAATTAAAAAAGCTGGTTTCAAAAGCATTAGTATGGGAGTAGAGACTTTTACAGACGGGGTTATAACGTCAAAATCTATAAACAAACAAGGTTATAGAAGTAAACATTCTCAAGCCGTTCTTGATGCAATGTTACAATGTGGGATATCTCCGCAAACTAACGTTATACTAGGTGTGCCAGAATATACTCCTGAGGAATTATTAAAGACAGTTGACGTAGCTTTAGAATATGTAACAAAGGGTTGCGATATTGCTATTAGTAGACAACTGATGGCTCTACCGGGTGCACCGATTTATGAGTCAGGTCTTTACAAGGTTAAATACGATCATTTTAAACATCCAGTAACTAATGAAAAATTTAGTATACCAGATTACTTCATACCAAATCATCCAGTTGTAGCAAAAGCTATGGAAGTTTATGATGACGGCGTACGAAGAGTTTTGAACGAAGTTAATAAAAAAATGAATTGGAAGGGTAAAAATCCTCCAAAGAGAGTTGTGCAAATTGCAGGACTAACTTGTTTGCCTGAATTGTTAGGTAAACCTGAACTGGCACCTAAATATAATAAAATATTAGATGATGTTCTATCAGGAAAATGTAAAGCTAATGGTTTCGCTTTTGCTGACGTGTAAATTTTAAACTAAATAAAAATTTCTTTTATATGATCTACAAATCAAAACAATCAAACGGTTTAGATTACGGTAGGGTTTTTAAAGATGGAGTAATTCTATTTGGCACTGGAAACCTTGGAATACTTGCCATGAAGGGCTTGGAAGCAAAAAATATAAAATTAATCTGCTTTATTGACAATAATAGAAAAAACCAAAACAAGAAGTTTCAAAATTTTAACGTGATTTCGGTTGATGATCTCAAAAAGGATATTTACAAATATCCAATATTGATTTGTTCAAATAATTTTAGATATTTTAAAAGACAATTGAAATCTCTTAATATTTCAAATTATTATGATGCAAACTTCTTATTCGATGAGCTTGACTTAGAAAAATGTGAAACAGAGTGGTCGCAAGAAAGATGTAAGATACAATTAGATCTTTATAATTACGCAGTAAAGGCAGCAAAAGAAAAACAAAAACTGATGCTCAACAGCCTTGATTTAGTTTTGACTGAAAAGTGCTCTTTAAAATGCAAGGACTGCTCAAATTTGATGCAGTATTATGCAAAACCGGCAGACGAAGATTATAATATTTTAATTAAATCAATAGATAAATTTATGAATGCGGTCGATTATTTACAGGAAATTAGATTCATCGGTGGAGAACCATTTATGTACAAAAAGATTGATGAAGTAATAAATAAAGTCTTAAAATATTCAAATTTTAAAAAATTAATTATTTATACAAATGGAACGATAGTACCAAAAAAAGAAAAGGCTGAAATTTTTAAAAATGAAAGAATTATTTTTAAAATTTCAAATTATGGAACAATATCAAGAAATGTGAGTAAATTAGAGGAGTTTTTATCTTCCAACAAAATTAATTTTATAACTGAGAAAGTAACTAGATGGCAAGATTGTGCAAAAATTGAAAAGTATGAAAGAGACTTAAATTTAACTAAACAAATATTTGGAAATTGTTGCGTAAATCAAGCTTTGACTTTACTACATGGAAAACTTTATCTTTGTCCTTATTCGGCTCATGGAGAAAATTTAAAAGCAATTCCGGAAAACAAGTCGGACTCTGTAGATTTAAAAGATATGTCTGTTTCAGAAAAAATGAAAGAGGAAATTAGATCACTAGCTTTTGATAAAGAATATCTTGAAGCTTGTAATTGGTGTAACGGAAGAGATTACAATGTGGCAAATGTTGAAGCAGCTATACAAACCAAAAAGCCTTTAGATTATAAAAAAATCAGTTAGGTGTTTTGAAATGAATAATATCTGCTTTGTTTACTCTAAATTTTTTTAATTTTAGTACAAAAGATTTATAAACCTTTTTATTTTGATGACAAATCAAGTTCACAGAATTTTTTAGATCATTATTTTTTATTTTACTAAATTTATATATTTTTTTTCCTAATATATATTGTCCTGAATAATTTTTGTCCTCATCAATAATTTTATTAATTTTTACTTTTTTTTCATTTAAATATTTTAATGCTAATTTTGCAATATAATCTACACAAAAAAGGTTTGCCTTATAGTTTTTGTTATTATGTGGAAGAATCTTATTTAATTGATTGGTGTACTCTTTTTTAAATTTTCTAATTTTTAATAAATAATCTTTTTTTGAAATTTTGTTTTTATGTGACTTATATTTTAATATTCCATAAAGATAAAATAAATATTCATTTTTTAATTTTTGAAGTTTTATAGTGTCATTTTTTTCTAAGAGATAAACGTAAGTTTTTAAATGTCTCAAAGCCGTTTTTGATCTTAAATCAATATATTTTTTAAATAAAAAATTTCTTTTATAATCACTGTATAAATTCCTATATTTATTTAGGAGAACTAAGAGTCCATATACCGCTCTCAAACCTAATAGATTTTTTAAACTGTTCATTCTAGTAGTATGATGAATTAAGGTATCTTTATTTATTAATATATTTTCCATTTTTAATATAACTTCAAGGACAAAAGCATTATCTTCTGCCAATCTTGTTTCTATGAATCTTAGATTTTTTAAAACATTGTTTCTCTTGTATACAATGTTCCAGATTTCGCTAAAATATATATTTTTTTTTAGCATTATCTTAATAAAAAAATCTTTATTGTAAACTTTGCTACTAAAGAAACTTAGAAGGTGAGAGTTTGCGTTTTTTCTATCACCCTTTGTAGTATTATTTAAAATTACAGATGGAAAATTATTTTTTATAATTTTTCTTTTTATGTTTCTAAGCGAATTTTGAAGAATATAATCATCACTATCTAGATGAATTATATATTTTCCTTTTGCTTTTTTAATACCGATATTTCTTGATTTGCCTGGACCGAAGTTTTTTTTATTATTTATTACAATTATATTTTTATTTTTTTTCCCAAACTGTTTACAAATCTTAAGGCTTTTGTCTTTAGAATTGTCATTTACTAAAATAATTTCTAGATCTTTAATTCTTTGAACTAGAACTGAAGTAATAGCTTTTTTAAGATATGCTTCGGAATTATATACAGTTATTATGATAGAAAAAAATAAGTTTTTTTTCATAAATTTCAATTTTTAAAAAAACTTTTGATCGTATTAAATTATTTCGAAGATTACTTTTATCAATATTTTTAGTGTTTATAAAATTTTTTTCAGTGCATAAATCAAGCCAATTGAGCTATTAGTACTGGTCAGCTACACGCGTTACCGCGCTTCCACATCCAGCCTATCAACGTAGTG
>MDTB01229612.1_pt1 | contig 56895 bp, 36 predicted proteins | sample 811161 | NCBI WGS metagenome assembly MDTB01 (sample SAMN05326650, study PRJNA326480) | marine metagenome | isolation source: seawater | place: Mediterranean Sea | collected 2009 | reverse complement strand
GACCACCTCGGTATGTCAAATATGGTATAAAGGTAAGTTGGAGGGTACCAATTATTTCTTTATTAAAATTGTCTAGAATGATTAATTCTTGGTTTTTATCTTGAAGAATATTTTTGAATGCGTCATAGTAACTCTTTGGTAATGGAACTTTATAGTCTTCTCTTTTGGAACCAAGTTCATCATCGGCTAACATTTTTACTATATTCGGTATATCACCCTCTTTTGCTTTTCTGAATATTAATTCCATATTATTCTGCATATTTAAATCTACCCATCATCCCACAAAAAAAAAAAAACACGAATGTGAGGCCTCTAGCAATATATTATTTAGTTATTTTCATTAATTTTATAAATCAAATAAGATACTCTCTTTGTTCCATTCTGAATATCTTCTTGACCTATTTCTTTGAATCCATACTTTTCATGAAAATATAATGATTGACTATTATAAGGCTTTACATTCACTTCGCATATAACATTTTCAACCTTACCCTGGAAGGATTTAACAAGGTCATCATACAGGATACTTCCTAGACCCTTGTTCCTATTTTTAGCATCTATGATGACTCTATCAATATAAATAAAAGACTGATATATCCTATTAACCCAAAGATAATTTTCACTTTTATAATCCATGCCAGGCATTAGGCCAATAAGGAAGCCAACAGGACTATTTTTAACACACAGAATTTTAAAGTATGAAGATACATCAAGAAAGTATTTCATTTGTTTCAAATTTGAATGGCTTACTGCAGAAAGTGAGGTTTGGTTTAATGATAGAACAAAATCTAAATCAGACTCAGTTGCTTTTTTAATGATATAATCCATCTTAAAACTCTAATAAACATTAATGTAACAAAAAAATCATATAGCATGAAGCTTTTATCTTCAACTATTATCCAAGTAATTATCAATTATTCCAATTGCGACTACAACCTTTCCCAAAGCCCATTTATACTGATTCTTTACAAAAAAATTTGTGTCATAATGAAATGAAATCTGATTTACAAATTTCTTTTTTCTTAATGCCTCGGAAAACATTTCCTCCTGGTTTAGATTCAATGATTTTGAAATGGAAAAACGTTTTGTATCGAGATAACCACCAGATTCAATAAAAGCGTCATATGTCCTTGTAGCTATCATATCTTTTTGCATATCAAACATATTTCCTAGATGTTTATATGTAGACTCATAAATAGAAGAAATAGCACTAGAAACTGAATCCTCTTGGATAATTTTTTTCCCTGCACCTTTAATTAAACCCTCATAAACACTATTATCATATGTCAAATATGTAAAATACATCATATCAAACATCAATGCATTTAATTTTGCTACTGAGAGGCTTGTATCTCCTGAAATATGCTTCAAAAGGTTTGAAATATTTTCTTGTTCATTATCTATACTTTTAACAATATTAAATAAACTTGTTGTGTCTGACACAAATTCATCACGGATTGATTTTAAAGCTACTTTCTCAGCCTTAATTGTCTTGTTTAATTCAATCTTTTTTTCAGACCATAATCCACCAGAAATACCAATGAAAACTGCAATAATTTCAATTCCACCTCTTGCTAATAACTTATTCATCTAAAAGTTTAGCAACTTTCTAAAAGTGAAAAAAACAGATAAAAATTGGAATTCATCTCAGTTTAGCAATGCAATCAATTTCAACCAAAATGCCATCTCCTAGTTCAGCACCTCCAAATGTTGTTCTTGCAGGCTTATGAGTTTTAAAATACTTAACATATTCCTCGCTCATTGGTCCCCAATCATCATCATCTGCAAGTATACAGGTGCACTTAACGATATCATCCATGGTTGCATTATGTTTTTTTAATATATTTTGTATGTTTTTCATTGTTTGATTTACTTGAGCCCTTATTCCTCCATCAACAACTTTATTATAGTCATGATCAGTATTTGCAATCTGGCCTGATATATATAATATATCACCAACTTGAACAGATTCTGAATATGGTACTTTATCAAGTTTATGAGAATGGTACGTTGTTTTACTCTTTTTGGTATTATCACATTGCAATAAAACAAACCCTAGGAAGAGTATTAATGGTGCATATCTGTACATGTTAAAATCTACACCTTACAAAACAAACTAAAAAATTCTACTGTGGAAAAGCACATCATAGGTAATTGCTTTAACCTAATTTAAGTTTTCTACTTACTTGCTAGAAGAATCTACACTTGATAAAAGTGCTTCTCTTGCGAAATAAAGCAAGAAGATTATTACAGAAGATATCGCAATATAACCCTGTACCCTTAAGGCTGAATCCTGGATCGTATTAAAATAAATAATGATATCAGGCAGGGTGAAAAATCCAATTATACCCAAAATATAGCTCCAGGGATTCCCTCTCCAAAAATATCTAATGAGATAGAAAAGGCTTCCGATCCATATTGTATTAGTCAAGAAATATATGAAACTAGGTTTCAAAGGTAAAACAAATGGTATTGCTACAAAAACCACGACTGTTATTTTCCGAAAATTATTGCCTATCGATAGCTGCCTGTAAATATAAAAAATCCCAACGATTATTAGCATTTGTAAAAAACTCTTAAGAATTATTCCGCTGAAAAGAAAGTCAAGAACTGGATAATGTGAATTTAAAGCTTTAAGACTCCAGCTAATAGTTGGTGTCTTAAATGCATTAGGATCAATAAATGTTGGATGATATTTTGTGATCAATACATAAAGAGTTGAAATTATGAGTATCATACCGATTGAGCAAAAAGTGGATAAATATGCATCTTTTAAATATGTTTTACGATTTTCTGATTTGAAAGCTTTAAGGTAATTAGGCCATGCTAAATTGATTATCAAGGCAGCTATAGTTACGGCTAAACCAAGAAAAACGGACGCTACAATACCACCAAAGTATGTCTCAAAAAGAAAAGTATTAATTGATTTTGAAGTGTTGTAGCTGAAAAAGTGAGTGGCATAACCAATATATTCAAATAGCCATAGAAAAGAGGCAAAACCTCCAAGTGATAGTGCAAGACTCCAATTAAGATTATCTTCATTGATTAGTTTGAACAAATACCTTATTCCAATAATTGGTAATGCAAAGAGTATTCCCAAAACTGAGAACAACCGAATAATAGTATACGGTGTCCACTCCGTATATTCAAACATCCAGCCTTCTGGTAATTTCATTTCAGAAGTAAACATACCGACAAAATTACCATGTACTTCAAAGGTTAAATTCATCCTTGCTTCAGCAATATTATCCTTGTGATTTTTATCGGCTTTGAACTTGAAAAAATAGTCAGTTCGGTTTTCTTTTTCTATTATCTCTTCTTCAAATAATATCATATCAGTTAGTTCAATATCATTATTTTCAGCAAATTTAAAAACTTTGTTCAATGCCACTTCTTTAGTAATAAAAGGTAATTGAACCGTATCAGAAAGTGTTTCTTTGAACCGAGAATAAATAGAATTATCTGCTTCGGCTGATACCCAGACAGTGTATTCTCTTTTTGTTTCAGGTTTATAAAATCTAACAGACCATCCCATTGTTTGATAGTTGCTCTCAGAAAGGAAAGATCTCAGATTATTTTTACCCGTTTTTTCAAGAATATACGAAACAACAGCAGACTCTTCGTATTCATATATTCCAATTCTACCAACTGGAGTTTGAAAGCCACCGGGGGATAGCCAATTTTCTGATTTAGCTACAGTGCGATACTCATTTAAATCAAATCCCATTTTAGTTAGGTATGCTCTAGCTATCACTATTGCCTCTTCCCTATTATTAGTTAGAGAGGTATGATTATATATGGGTTCACTAGTTTGATTTGATTGTTTAATCAAAAAAAATGAAAGAATCCCTAATACTCCAATTGATAAACCTATATTGATTCTATTTTTGTTAAATGGCTCATAAGATACTGAAATTTTTCCTCGCTCTATAATTTTTTTGGTTTCCTCTTTATCTTCATAAAATTCAGAATCAAGAGCATTTACCAAGTTGGTAGAGGACGTAAATCCACCATTTCTTATATAAGAAAAGATTGCATAAATAAGTGGAAGGAAAACTAGGCCAGCGCTTACGACACCAGTGGTGAAATAATATGGGTTAGCTGATCTTAATAGTATCATAGCCGAAGAAATTGTATCCACGCTGAAACTCCATATTAGCGTTGAGAGGATACCATATTTCAAAAATACCCAACTTATCATTAATCCCGTAATAGTAAGTTCTAATCCCCTCATATAAAATGGTTGTGAAATACCTTCTTGAGCAATACCCCATATTACTGAGCTGATAAGCACAGCCAAGATTGTAGAATTAGTGTATTTTTGCAAAAATGGAATTGCAAACATGCGGGCTATAGATTCTTGAAAAATCGCTAACATTAATCCCCCTAGCAACACACTAACCCATGGAATGTAGGTCCCAAGACGATCTAGGTTGGGTATTTCTGTAGGCGACCATGCACCAAATTTGTTAGACACAAGATAAAAGATAGTCTGGAAGGCGAACGTTACAAAAGTTAGAGAAATACCTATGATAACACTATTGAAAAAGGAGCGGCTTTTGATCCCTTTGGCAGTTAAAATATGCCTTAACGAAATTTGATGGGGATACTGGTCTCTATAGAAGGGTTCAGCTCCAGCAATTAAAATTCCTAAAGATATTGCAAGTAATAATGGTAATAGTATACACTGAAATAGGATGATGTTTGTTAAAAAAGCAAGATAGGAATCTTGTGTGTAATATGAATACAGCTCCAAAGGATATCTGTTAAAAACATCAATTATCAACAGTACAGCAATGATACTTGACCAAGTGAATGCTGTTTTCCAATGAATGTCCTTTTTTCTTGCGCGAACAAGGATCATAATGAAAATAATAATAATTGCTACAAATAATCCGGTGAAGCCTAATGTTGATAATAGATTGTTTTTTGAACGAATTTTTTCATATTTCAGCTTCCAGGTTTCAGGTAGTTTTATTCTTTCATTATAGTAACCAATCTGGTCGCCTTGGACCTTTACAGTGAGTATGTGGTTGCTTTCCTTGATGTTGAAGGATTTTTCTTTCCATTCAAATTCATGATCCCATCGATTTTTTAGTTTTTTAGTTTTTGATTCAATTAGCTCCCAATCTTTAATATCTATCCCCATTGTGCCAACAAGAAAAAACTGTGCTGCATTAAGAGCATTGCCTAGGGTTAATGAATCACCACTTGCATCTTCGGGAATTTGATGAATATATGTTTTCAGAGCACCCCTTGTAGAATAATATACCCTTACCTCTTCTTTTTGCTTAGGTTTAAACCATCGGTTTCTCCAAAAGTAGCCATTAGTATTATTTGAAATTTTCCCTGCTTCCTCTGCAGAAAGGTAATATTCCAAAAATATTTTAGATTCTCGATCATAGCCAAATCTTTTTGCAAGCATAAATGCACTAATATCAATTCCTCGGTTTGCAAGAAAACCTTCAGCTTTTATTTTGGCCTCCTCATTTGTGATATCCATTTTAATGGAAGCTTCCGGAAATGCCTGCTTAAAATATTTCTGTGTAATAAACAGTGATATGGTACTTAACAGGATACAGATAGCAATTAAGCGCAAATCGTTACTATTTAACTTTTCTATCATTTATCCTTTTTATAGTGTTTCTAACTTTTCAAAAACTTTTATAGAGATATCTTCTAAAAGGGTAAGAAGATCTTCGATCTTATAACGCTCTTTAACTATGGGAGTTACTTCACCTGATTGTAAATCAATAAGCATAGTAGTTATTTGTATTTCCTCACCAAGCGTAGTAAAACTTCCTGTTAGCACCAGATTCGCATTGATTTTTTTTCCAACTAGCGACGCAACTTCCATGAACCCTGCTTTTTCAGGGTCGTATTGTTTCAATGTGTTTAGTATTGTCAGCCTATCAATGACTTTTAGCTTTTTTGATGAGCTAATTTTGAATGTTAGACTTTCTGAAAAGGAATCTGTAAGCCAATCATAATCTGTATCATTTCTCATATTATCAAAAGGGAAAACAGCTATAGAGTTTGAAGTAATAGTTCCTTTCGATTTCGTGAATAAACTTACTACTTGAAAGAGTAAAATAATCGAAAATATAGTTCCTGCTGCCCATGTGAGAAGTGGTTTAGCACTAAACTTATTTTCTTCTGCTACTCTAGATTTCGATAAGTTATCTTCATTTTCATTCAAAATCTGAGTGCCCCTGGTTGTCAATGAAAAAACCTCCTGTTTGCCATCTATACCTTTTAGTTCACACATTCCAATAGATGATGCCCTAATATCAGATTGACTTTGGATTGAATCATTAACTGTTTGTGAGATACATATACCGCCTGCATTAGCAAGATTTTGAATTCGAGAAGCGATATTTACTCCATCACCAAAAATATCTTCCCCTTGTTCAATAACGTCACCAATGTGAATACCAATGCGAAGATTTAAAGCAGGAACCTCCTGTAAAGTATCTTGAATCTCCACTGCACAACGCACAGCCTCAATAGCGCTTGAAAACGAGTTAAGTGTGCCATCACCCATCTCCTTTAAAATTTCACCATTATACTTTTTAATAATCGGCTCAAGAAGCTGTCGATTGTAGTATAAAAGGTTAAGAGCTTTCTTCTCGTCAGCTCTCATTTGAGAGGTAAACCCAACAATGTCTGTGAACATTATGGCAGTAAGTTTTCTATCTATACTCTTTGAAGCCATTATATTGTTTTAGTTTGTTTAAGGAATTTGCATCTATCAAAATATTTTTCCAGCCCTATTAAAAGTTTTATTACATTTTCTCTTTGATTTTATATTTGTCTTGAAAGCAGAATATTAATATTTACTTTACTTCGAAGTTATCGTTTAAATATACCTCCCTTAATAGAAACAAAAAACCTTACGATTAAAAGGTATTTAATATTTTTGTATCAAATTATTTATTGACTCTTTTTATATACCAGAAAACAAAAGGCAAACAGATAAAATACATTAATATTCCATAGACTCCCGAGGGTATACTTAGAATTGATAATCCAGTTCCTGGATTTATGATAATATTGCCAATAGTTATGCCGACCGTGCCATTCTGTATTCCAGATTCAATGGCCACTGTTACAGATTGTCGACGGTTCATTTTAAACCAGTTTGAACTTTTATATGCAATAATAAGCATACACGTAATTAATAATACTATTGCTGGTCCTAATTGAGAGAGATTATTTAAAAAGGTCTGCCATTCGCTTGCAAGAGCGCCCATAATTATAATCATAAATAGCAAAGTGGAAATCTTTGTTGCTAGGATCTCAAAGTTATTTGCAAACTGTTTATTTTTTTTACGAACTAATAGCCCGAAACCGACTGGAATAGCGGTAATAAAAAACATAGTTAAACCCAGTGACAAGAGATTTAATGGAGGAGCCTCCGTTCCCATAAAATGCTTGATAGATAGAATAGTTATTGCTGGTAAAGTTATAATTGTTAACAAACTAATTACTGCAGTATAGGATATTGAAAGTGCTGTGTCTCCTTTCGCAAGTTTTGTAATTATATTTGATGTAACTCCACCAGGACAAGATGCTAATATCATAATTCCGACAGCAAGTTCTTTTGTTATTCCAATTAATAAAATGATAACAAATGCTACAATAGGCAAAATAACCATTTGGTTAACTATCCCAATGAAAAAAGCTTTAGGATTATGCAATAAGTTTGTGAAATCCTTGGGTGTAAGTCCAATTCCTAAAGTGAACATAATAAATATCAACGATAGGGGTAGAAATACATCAATAATCATATCCTAATATATTCATCATCATACAAACAAAAAACCCCACAAGTGTGGGGCCTAATGAATTTTAATCGATAAAATTATTTTAGAAAGGTCATCTTTTGGGATTTGACGTGCGCACCATTCACTAACAACTGGCAAATATAAATCCCCCCTCCAACTCGGAAACCCTGATTATCCAAACCATTCCAAACCATTTTAGTATTGCCTCGGTCAAAAATACCATCAAAAAGTCTGCGCACTTCATTACCCACTAAATCATAGATAATTAGACTACCTTCTGATTCATGATCCATTGAAACAAAAAGGCTTGTTGAAGGATTGAATGGATTTGGGAAATTTTTAGAGAGTTCAACTTTGGTAGGTATTGGCTCAGATATATTGAGATTATTGAGTGAGACTCTTAACTGATGGAAAGTAATTCCATCAGTTGCAATGTATTCTGCAACAAAAAATTCTGTTGCCCAGTCAACAATTTCATAGGCTAGTTCTTCAAAGCCTAAAACCCCAAGCGGGGTAATGAATCTTCTTAAAAATGTAATTTGACCGGTATCCTTATTAAATCCAAAATAATGATAGGACCAGGATAGATCTTCATTGTACAAAAAATCACAGGAAGAAGTATATATGAAATAGTCTTCTCTGTCTCCGCCTTCACTAATTACAATGGATATGTTTCGATTATCATAGCTAAAAGATGGTGAATCTAAATTTTCAAGACCCGTCCAGTGACCTGAAAAATTATCCAAAACCTGTCCATTTAATAATGAAGCCACTGACAAGGATATGATTAGAAAAAACGATTTCATACCCATAATGTACTACAACCCATTTGATTGAGGGTATAAATTAATTTAACTAGTGAGTTACATCACTATTTCAATAACAACATCCTGCTATTATGTATCTTTTGAGCAGTTTTTAATTGGCAGAGGTATACACCACTTGGAACCTTTTTCCCATTTTCATTTTTAGAGTTCCAGATTACCAGATAACGCCCTGGTGAGCCTATCTCCTCTTTCAACTTTTTTACAAGGTTACCTCTCAAATCAAAAATACTAAGGGAGAATTGTCCATATTCTTCGATTGTATATGTGATCTCTGTAACCGGGTTGAATGGGTTTGGATAATTTTGAAGTATGGTATAGTTTTTTAATTCAGTGGTTTGATCAACGCTAAGTTCCTGACAGGTTGAGATGTATGCCCCGATTACTCCAGCTGTGTCTGAGGCTACCTGACACGATGATGTCTCCTGCAATGCATAAGTCGAGTCCTCTGAAAAACAAAATCTGGGGTCCTCATTAATGATCCCACCTTCTGTGGTAAAAATAATATTTGAAAATTCAGAAAAAAGTTCCTGACCACCTTCAATATCGGAATAGCTTGCCTCTAGGTATGTAACTCCGCTTGTTTCTGGAGAATAAATTATCGGTCCATCGTTTGACCAGAGAATTGAATTATTGATATTTACAACAGAACTGTACAGTGCCATAACAGACCCTACACCAGAAATATTTCCCGCAAAGGTTGTCTGATTCAACTCTAAAGTAGCCTGATAAGCAACAATACCCCCTCCATAATCATACCCGTTATTGTTTTCGAAGGCAGTCCACTCAATTAATCCTGATCCACTACTTTGATAAAGACCTGCACCCTCAATAAATGCTTCATTATTTCTTAAAGTGCTGTGTCTAACTACATGTTCAGCATTCTCAAAATAGATACCTCCACCCCAATATGCGATGTTATTCTCAATTATGGCGCCATCAATATTCGGTGAACCATTCGTCACATACAGTCCACCGCCAAAGCTTGCACCATTATTTCTGATTATGACATCTTCAATAATTGCATCAGAGCCTGATAAATAAATTCCACCGCCTATATCAGCGGAATTGTCTTCAACAATTAAATTTTTAAGTGTTGGAGAGCAATTTAGTATTTCCAGACCACCTCCCGATGGTTCTGAACCTCCTCTAAATGATATTCCTCTGATGGTACCATTATCATTCGACGAACCACTCAGAGTTAAGCAGGTACCTCCCATAGGTCCTGAAGTGAAATATGTGTTCGCTATGTAATCAGGACTATCCAACTCGAATGCTCTAGACTCTAAAACAATATCTTTACCTCCAAAATCAAATGGCTCGTAGTATACACCTTGCCTTAGACGTATAGTGTCACCATCAATGGAAGATTCAAAAGCTCTTGCAATAGTCTGAAATGGTCTATCAAGACTACCATCATTTGAATTGCTGCCGTTTTGATCTACATACCAAACTGGTCCTATATTTACGGGTCCACAACCTGCTGGAAAACAACCAATCAAAGAACCATCTGCGCCACCATCTTCGCATAAGGAATTTTGACTTAAATAGTAATCACCCTCTGAAGGACTACAGAAATAAGGATCCTCGTCTAAGTTACCTATTCCCCAGTTAAGGTCACCATTGTCATTGATTTCGATTCCATCTTCAGCATCCTGAATAGTACAATAATCAACACTCATTTCAACTTCAGTTCCCTCTGATCTAAAGTAGATTTGAGGTGAACCATTATCCCAAACAATAGTATTTAAAAGGGCTAATTCAACTTCATCCCTCATATATATAGCGTTTCCATAAAGCCCTGCGTAATTATTCGTAATGGTAACATTTGTAAAGTCAACTACAGAAGAATTTCTCAAATATACACCAGCCCCTGAGCTCGAAATGTTATCTGCGATCAAAGTAAAGTTTAGTTGTGGTTTTGCATTATTGACATAAAACCCTCCACCAAGTCCGTCTGCTTCGTTGTTAGTAATTTGTAACCCGTTTGCTACAAGGTCAGCATCATCTTTAAGTGTGATTCCGCCACCTGAATTGTTTGCGGTATTATCGTTAAAAACAACATTCTCCATCAAAGGCGTTGACTCATTACGCATGTAACAGCCACCTCCAAATTCTGCTAGATTATCATAAAAAACACAATCATAAAATTCAGGACTAGAGGAAGACCTTGAGTAAAGACCTCCACCAACATCATCGGTCTCATTTCCAAAAATCATGCAACCAATAAATATGGGAGATGACTCGTAACAGAATATTCCTCCGCCTCCGCCTTCATTGGCAACGTTATCCCTGATAATACAGTCTTTTATGGTTGGATTACTGTTTTCACAGTATATACCCCCGCCGTATGTGTAGTAAGAGCCGTTCTCATCGGGGTCCTCATCATTCCCAGTCCCATTTTGTAATGTGAAACCCTGCAATTTGGAACCGGAATCTTCACCGCTTGAAAAGGTTGCGACACTTCCACTTTCCTGTGCGTCAATTATAGTTGTTCCAATCAGCAATGAATCACCACCAACAAGGTATAGTGATGTGACGGTAATAGACTTACCCTCAAAGTTTATGGTCTCAGGGTAAAAACCCGGTGAAACGAGAACCGAATCACCATTTGCAGAGGCTTCAATCGCACCCTGGATTGTTGAAAACTCAGCAGGTACATACAGCACTTCTGCCATTGTTATTGAGGTAAAAAGTATAATCTTAAAAAATAATTTATTGTACATGATAATGACTTTTTTGCGTAAAGAAATTAGGTTAATAAATTAAGTAATTCAGTGATGAATTCAGCATATCCTGTGTTAATTTTACCATCCTATTTATCGATATTACCTTTAAATATAACGATCATGAATGTAGTCATACCTAAAGAAACCTTAGACAATGAAACCCGCGTAGCGGCGACTCCTGGTTCGATTAAGGAGCTAACCAAAGCCGGATTAAGCGTAATAATTGAATCACAGGCTGGGATTAAATCCCATATTTCCGATAAAAATTATGAAGAAGCTGGCGCATCTGTCATAGAATCAAAAGAGGAATTGTTTTCAAAGGCAGACATCCTTTTAAAGGTTCTACCTCCCACTCTTGACCAAATCGTACTACTACAACCGAAGTCAATAGTAATCTCGCTCTGCCAAACAACCAGAGATATTGATACTGTTAAAGCTCTTAAGGAACAATCTGTAACTGGTTTTTCGATGCACCTCATCCCTAGAACCACTCTAGCGCAGAAGATGGATGCTCTTTCCTCCCAAGCAAACATTGCTGGATATAAAGCAGTCCTTCTAGCAGCCAGTAAACTAGGAGTTTACATGCCGCTACTGATGACGGCAGCTGGTACCATTCGCCCGGCTAAGGTATTGATTTTGGGTGCAGGAGTTGCAGGGCTTCAGGCCATTGCTACCGCAAAAAGGCTTGGTGCTCAGGTTGAAGCATTTGATGTTCGACCGATTGTAAAAGAGCAGGTTGAATCGCTTGGAGCTAAATTCATTGAAGTGGAGTCAAATGATGACGAAGGTGTTGGCGATGGTGGATATGCTAAAGAGACATCCGAAGACTATAAAAATCGCCAGCAAAAACTAATCCATGACCACATAAGTAAGTCTGACATTGTTATTACTACCGCATTGATACCGGGAAGAGCTGCACCGATACTGATTCCTGAGAGCATGGTTAATGCAATGAAGCCTGGTTCTATCATTATGGATCTCGCTTCTGAGAATGGAGGCAACTGTGAGCTTACAAGGAAGGATGAAATAACTGTACACAATGGTGTTACCATTGATGGTGGCTCTAATATTCCAGGCTCTATGCCAGTACATGCGAGCGAGCTTTATGCCAAAAATATCACCGCATTTCTTACTTACATGATTGAAGATGGTGATCTGAAACTCAATCTTGATGATGAAATAATTTCTGGTTCCATGTACACTCATCAAGGTGAAATAACTCATGAACCAACACTAGAAGCAATCAAGATATAGAAATGGACATAAACATACTTACCGTATTCATTTTAGCAATTTTCGTAGGATTTGAAATCATTACCAAGGTTCCTCCAACACTTCATACCCCTCTTATGAGTGGGTCAAATGCCATATCTGGTATTGCGATAGTAGGTGCAATCATATCTACAAAAGTAGATGGAGGTGTTGGGTCCTATTTAGGGCTAATTGCCGTGGTTTTTGCAACAGTTAATGTTATAGGAGGCTTTCTAGTAACCGATCGAATGTTGAAAATGTTCAAACGGAAATAGAAAGCACAATGAATTATACAAATATATTTTACGTTCTAGCTTCTGTCCTATTTATTCTTGGAATAAAAAAACTTAGCCACCCAAAAACAGCTCGCAGTGGAAATTTTTTATCCGCATGCGGGATGTTTGTTGCCATCGTATCTACGTTAATTGCCAATGACAATATTGATTTACAAATGATCATAATAGGAGTGATCATTGGCTCAGCAATTGGTGCCTTATTTGCCCAAAAGGTTGAGATGACACAGATGCCTCAGATGGTAGCAATTTTCAATGGGTTTGGTGGTAGTGCATCTGCGCTTGTTGCAGCAGCTGAATTTCTAAATTCAGGATCAATGTCGACTTTTACTCTTTCTTCTATAATGGTATCAATTTTTGTTGGGACGCTAACGTTTACCGGTAGTTTTATCGCTTTTGGTAAACTACAGGGATTTATCAGCGGTCAACCTATAGTATTTCCAGGTCAGCAAGCATTAAATGCAATATTTGCACTGGCTTTATTGGGATTAGGAATATCTACTGTTATAACACCATCTGAGATCAATTACTTCTATGGGCTGATTATCTTATCTGCATTGATTGGCATTACTCTGACCATACCAATTGGCGGAGCTGACATGCCAGTTGTAATCTCTCTACTTAATTCATATTCGGGAGTGGCCGCAGCTGCAACAGGATTTGTTTTAATGAATAATGGACTAATTATATCTGGTGCCCTTGTTGGAGCATCGGGATTAATATTAACAAGTATAATGTGTAAGGGAATGAATAGATCGCTTGCAAATGTTATTTTTGGTGCTGTTGGTCTAGAACAAGATTCTGGTGGAGAAAGCTCACAAAAACAAATAACAATCAAAAGCTATAGCACTGAAGAGGCCGCAATGATTTTTGATGCATCTGAGAAGGTCATTGTTGTTCCTGGGTATGGTTTGGCCGTAGCCCAAGCACAGCATGCTGTTCGCGAAGTAGCAGAACTGCTTGAAGAAAAAGGAAAAAAGGTTCTCTATGCAATTCACCCTGTTGCTGGGAGAATGCCTGGGCACATGAATGTTCTTCTTGCAGAAGCAAACATACCTTATGAACAATTAAAAGATCTAGATGAGATCAACTCTGAGTTTGAAGACTGTGACGTTGCACTTGTTTTAGGGGCCAATGATGTAGTAAACCCTGCCGCACGGCATGACACCTCATCACCCATCTATGGAATGCCAATTCTTGATGTAGATAAATCTAGAACGGTTATTATTAATAAGAGAACAATGAACACGGGATTTGCTGGAATTCAAAATGAATTGTTTGGTTTCGATAACAGCATTATGGTTTTTGGAGATGCAAAAGACATGCTGCAGCAATTGCTAAAGGATTTAAAAGAGCTTTAGACTTCTCCTGCAGGTACTTTCCTGCGTTTGTTCATCTAAACTTTTTCTTTACTCAAATCAACCTTTACCTTTGAAGAGCTTGAATATAGACCAAGAGAAATATACTTTTCACATACTGCTTCAGCGTAGTCTTCAGAGAAATATTTCCCTACTTTAAACACTCGACCACCTCTATCTTGAACCATTTCAAGTTCAGGTAGAAGCTCACGCACAGCCTCCATCTGCTGGTCACCTTGAGGGACAATATTTACCTCAAACATCAATAGTTCGCCACCTTTTTCAGAGCTAACATAGTGTGCTATCATGCCCGTGAACTCTGCAACCGCCATAGCCTCTTCCTCGGTCACCTCATCATCGGCCTCTGCCATTAGATTAATTAGATCAACCAAACCTTCTGCCACATCAGTATCTGGGCCCTCGTCTAAATAAGATTGAACTAAGCCCTTTAACTCAACCAGGTTAGTAACTTCATCAGGTTTTCCTGGTTTCAAATCTGGTATTTCAATGTTCCATTTCTCAGAAAATTGATTAATCAGGTCTATCTCTTCCTGAGCAATATCATCATCAATCGCGGCAAGTTTATGTAGTATATCAATTATCTTTTTTGCACCTTTAGGTCGTATCATATTTGTAATCAAATCACCCGATTCCTTACCCTCAAGCTTTAGTGCCTGACCAAGCAAGGTAAAAAAGCCAACTCCTCTATTTTTATCAACGAAATAGCCTGTACCTATAAGGGTAAACACTGTTGCAAGAAAAAGTGCTATTACACTTTTTGCTGCTGAAAAATAATCTTGAGTAATAATTAGGCTGTTCAATAAGAAAGGAAAACCAACTGCAAAACCTAGCATGGCAGCGACAATGGAAATACTATTTGCCACCTCCTCATTCTTTCTACGACTCCAAATCTTATTTACGGTGAGGTATCCCTTGATCACAGAAAATAACAATGCGCTCGAAACAAGAACACCTATGAACTTTTCAAACAAGGATAACCCCTCAGCGTCAGAGGCAAAGACCGGCGTTAGGATGATAGTGACACATATTAAAATTCTATGTAAGCCAAACATTCAAATTCCTCTCTAATTTCTGAAAAACTTATTTTTCTTAATCATGAATAGAATTTAATCTAATTCAAATAAAAAAAAATTAAAACAATCCTTATCTTGACCTTTTAGAACCTTTATAAATAAACCAATCATCATTGGTAATCTCATGGTAGTAATTTGCTTCAGACAGTAAAATTTTTGCGGTATTGTTTTTCACTGCAGCAATCTCAACTCTCACTCCCTCAGCCTTAAGATGAGCAACTAACTCAACAAAATCTGAATCACCAGACATGATGATGATGGTATCTACTTTTGAAGCTAGTTGCGTTGCTTTTATTGAAAGAGGAATATCTGCAGACTTGTGGCAGGGGACTACAGATCCATAATAGTTCTCATGCAATCGCTCAGCAAATTTTTCTGATATGGACTTGCCTTCCCTGAAATAGATTAAACGATTTAGGCCCCTTCCATTAAGCAGTTTGGGTATCAATTGATCAAAGTTGATCATTGCCCTTTGGTTACTGGACATTTCATGTATACTTCGTTCAATGTTATTACCATCACATAAAATGGCAACAGATTGATTGATTAATATGTCAGACATTGTTTGTTTACCTCAGTCTTGATTTCCAACGATCTCGTAAAACAACTTTACTGACTCTTCTCTCTCAATGTCAAACTTTCGCTTGCAATAATGATAGACAATATCCTCTACTAGATCCTGATACTCCTCTTCAGTATAGAGTTCAAGTATCGTCTCTAGATATTCTTCAAGTTCTGCTCGTTGTGATTGATTTAGTGGGATAATAATTTCCTTGTACCTAATTTAACACATATATTGGAGAGATGGCAGAGTCTGGCTGAATGCGCTGCACTCGAAATGCAGTATACCCTCTGGGTATCGGGGGTTCGAATCCCTCTCTCTCCGCAAAGATAATTAATTATTTCTAGATTCGGATTATTATATTTACAAGGATTATCTGGGAGATAATAGATGCTTTTAAAACGACTATCATACTTACTCTTCATGTTCTTTGCCTTTAACTGCAGTTCAGGAGATGGCAGTGGGAATGGATCAGATCAAATAAATACGAGTGCACTTTCTGTTGGAGATACATACCCAGGTTTTGATGACCTGAACGTATGTGCTAATCAGGATCTCAATTTTAATTATGATGACACCTCAACTGTAATTCTGGTAAGCTTCTTTGCTTCTTGGTGAGGCGACTGCCAAGCGCATGTCTCAAGTCTTGAGACACTACATCAGCAATACCGTCAGCAGGGTTTAGTTATAGTCTCTCCTGGAAAAGATATTGGTAATCCCTATACATGTGAATCATGGAAGTCCACCTTTGGTGTTAGCTATATTATTGCAAATGATAACGATAGAATCATTGAACAACAACTTTCAAAAGATGGTACACACCCATACCATGTACTAATTGATAAAAGTCGCACCATTAGATACAGCCAAACTGGATATGACCAAGGGGTATTAGAGTCTCTAATTCAGACTACTTTGAATGAATAAATGTTGTTGAATAAGAACTTAGAAGGAAGAAAAATAAATGAAAATAAAAGTATTTGAAATTTTTAAAAGTGGGTTATCCCCTCTGAGCGAGGAGATGGAAACAATCATTCAGGATTGGTTAAATGAAAATGATCAGATTGAAATTGTAAGCACATCCCAGTCTCAACATTTGAGGGAAAATACGGTATTTGTAACGGTATTCTATCGATTATCAAATTAGCTTAAGCTAGGTTCGCAAAAGTATCAGGTAAGGTTGAAAAAAGTAACTTTATTACACAGACCTTCGTACTTCAGAAGAACTAGAAAATCCATTAAGTATTTCAAAATCACTTTTTTTTTATCTGCTGCTCTAGTTCTCGTATGCGGATGTGGATTAAACACTTATGAAGACCTAGATACCTCCAAAATAATCATAGAAAAGTCTAAATACGATGAATATTTGATAAATAGATCTAATGGAATTCATGATTTAACAGGTTACACTCCACAAGACTCAAGCAAAGGTATGGTACTAGTGCATGGGTTTTATCCTCAAGACTGGCCAACAAAAGGATTTGAATGGACAAAAACACTCAAGAGTATGACCAAAGCGCAATATCCTGTCTGGTGGTTCAGGCATGAGTGGAATGACTGTCCAGAAGACAACAGCAGGCTCCTTGCTGATGCAATAGATAGTTTAAAAAATAATATTGCAGGTCTCGAACTCGTATATGTAATTGGTCATAGTAATGGAGGGCTAATTGTTGCGGACTTAGCTGAAAAGTGGAACTCAAATCTGAATCTTTCTGCACATTCTATTGCCTCGGGATTAAATCATTATCGTGACAGATTAAGGTCGTGTGAGGTTCAAGGAAAAGAGGAATATGTATTTGGTGAAAATGTAGATTACATTCAATGGAGAACATCAAAGGATGTGGATGGTATATTTAAAAATTTTGATTATGACCCTCAGGAAGTAAAATTAAAAAATGGCAATTTTGTTCTTCTTCCAAAAGAATGGAACGGTACGAGACTTGGACATAATCTTTCCATTCAAATCGTCATGGAGGAATTAGTCAAAAAGATTATTCTCTTTTAGAACTAAAGAACTCTCTTAGTATCATAGAGCATTCATCCTCGAGTACTCCCCCCTTAACTGATGTGATGCTATCTAGACGCTTATCTCCGCATAACTGATATAGGGACCCACAACAACCCTTTTTATCATCATACGCGCCAAATATGAGGTGTTTTAATCTAGAATTGATAATGGCACCTGCGCACATTGGACAAGGTTCTTTTGTAACATAAATACTACAATCGTTTAGCCTCCAATCATTGATAGTATTTGATGCTGCAGTAATAGCTATAATTTCTGCATGAGCAGTTGGATCATTAAGTGTCTCTCTCTGATTGTAACCTCGACCTATAATTTTATTATCTTTTACAATTACAGCTCCGACAGGTACCTCTCCTTCGGAGAATGCCTTGCCGGCAAGACGAAGTGCTTTTTTTATCCAGTCCTCATGGTTGGGACTGGTTGGAAGGATTGGGGCATCTAGCCCTATTGACAATATCCTCCTCCTTTGCCATTATTTTCAGAGCAACTGAGTCCATTCTCTCCATTTTTAACACTTAGATGATCTTGAAGCAAGGATAAGTGATTGGCAAGATAAGTTCGTCCTAGAACTGTATTGTAATCATAGTTTAAAGGGTATTCATCAAAATATTTAATTTCACCTTCCTCAAGAATTCCTTGTGTACCTGCATCCTGCCACTCCCCATTAAAGAGTTCATCACCACTGTCAAACGTTCCATTACTATTTACATCCAAATAATCCGTGGCTGTACTATTATTGGAGCCACTGTTTAACTGGTTGGATAGATCACCATATGCGGCGTTGATTGATAACTGAGCACTTTCAAAAAGACCTAGTCGGTATTCAGAAATAGCCAATACGAGCCTTACATCAAGTTGGTTTATATCGGTCTTGTGGCAGAAACACCAATCGGGGTCACCTATTTCTGAATTTTGGTTACCAAAGAAGTATGTTTGAGCGTATAGCCTAGCATATCCATCATCTCCAATTGCATTGTATGCAAAGCTTAAGCCTGCATAAAAATCTAATATGTTTTCAAATGCAGTTGAATCTCTACTGAGATACTCATTAAAATAATAAACGGATGAATCTGCTTGACGAAGGTGCCCCATGGTCCACCCAACACCATTGTAGGCATCAGAGTGTGATGAATCCTCTTTAATGGCAGTAGTAAACCAGTCCAAAGCGCCAACATAATCACCTGACTCATACATTACCCATCCGTAGCTTGATAGATCATTGTCGGTTGGAATTACCTCTCCTCGACAACCAAGCAGAAGTAAAATTAATAATGATAGCATTGATTTGTTAAGATTTTGTTTAATGGTATTTATCATTTTAATAACATCATTTTCTTGTTTTTGACAATTCCAGTCTTGGTTGTCAACTGGATAAAATAGACCCCAGAGGACATCTGCTGGCCAAACTTATCGTACCCATCCCACTGTATTGTGAACTGACCTATTTGGTCTTTGTTTTTAACAAGAGTGGCTATGTTTTGTCCAAGTAAATTATAAACATTAATTGATACATTCTGCCTTAGTCCATCAAGAAGACCAATATCATAGGAAATGGTCGTTGTTGGGTTGAAAGGGTTTGGATAATTCTGGTGAATGTTTGTCTGCTCTGGAACAATGATTGTTTTTGGTCCAAGTCGGAAATATCCAGACTGGTCAGATAGTGTAAATATTTCATTGTCAATATTCAGGGATGGCAGTTCTTCCCAGGTAACTCCGTTCTTCCTTCTATATATGGCAAGATCTTCTCTCTCACTCAATATTCGAACCTCAATGGGTGAGTTGAAATGAAAGTTCTCATTACCAAGAACGTAGGATGCCCTATCATGAAAATTTTCTGAAAAGAGCGTGGAGTCAGCAATCAGGAATGGCTGGTCATACGAAACAGCTCCTGGGTTTCCAATCACAGAGAAACGACCATCGTAACTGGTCCCGTGCCAACGACTAGCAATTTTCCCAGCAGCTAGAGAAAAATTTTCACTTAATGTAGTATCACCAACATGTGCAGAAGCATAAATATCAATAGAATAGCTACCTGGAGATTCAAAGCTTAGGTGACCAGAATAAGTGTGCGCAGCAACCGTATCAAGCGCAATGTTTTGATTTTGAACAGCTAGTGCAAGGTTTGTAGTCTTTGAAGCGGTGTCTGTTACAATGACCTGTAAAAATTTTGTAAAAGCGTTTTGCTGTAAAAGGGATACAGATATTTTTGGTCTGTCTACATGCCTTACATCAAGCGTAAAGGTTACACTGTCTGATGCAAAATCATCACTGACTTTAACCTGAATATCAACGTAATCATCCCAAAGTTTTTTCGGTATAAACGTTACGGAATCCCCTATTGCATTGGAGCTAAAGGAGACATTATCCATTGTTCCTTCAAAGTCAACAGATGGAACAATGGTGACATGGTCGTCATTTCCTAATTCTGAATCGATAACAGCACTAATTGCAAAAACAAGAGATGTATCATCTATGTCAGACACAAACTGACCAAATTCCAGTTTAACAGAATCATTTTCCCATACCTCCACTACCTCAGCGATTAAATCCTTTGAAATGATTGGGGGATCATTTTCTGCAACGATTGAAGCGTGGATTGTATCTTGGACATCTGCACCTCCAGCATCCCGTGCGATTAATATAATACGATGATTCTCACCATAGTAGTTTGAGTCGCTCGAGAAAGATGCGACAACAGAGTCAGGTATTCCTTCTCCGTACTCCTTGTTTGAAAAAGAAACTTCGATGAGTGGATTTGTTCTGGTATTATTTATTAATTGAATGGTCTCTTCTGACATGGATGACATGTCATTTGCAGATACCTCAGGGTTAATACCTAGATATTTTCTTTTCAGTTTTGCATGAACCTCCCAAGGCGTATTTGGTCCAACGTATACCATTCCCATAGGGTAATCTTCATCCAATTGCGATGTATCATATACCACCGCTGCCCAGGTAATTTCTGTTAAGATATCGTTATCAACATCTGTAATATATCTGCTTAATACAAGATCGGGTGCACTCTGATCTTCTACCCACTGATGAATGGGGTGTATTTCATTACCAATTCTTGGAATGACAAACATTGGTGTATCATTGACAGCATTGACAGTAAGAGGTAATTCAAAGGTATCTGTAAGTGCGTATGCATCTGTGGCAACAATTTGAATGGTGTAGGTTCCTGTATCTTCCTGCGTGGGAGCCCAGGTAAGTCCACCTAAGGAATCAATGGATACCGAACCAGTTGCAGGGTCTCCGATAGTACGCGTGGTTGTAGCCTGATAGCTAAAGGAATCGCCCTGCATTACACCTAGATCTAAGTCCGTGAGACGGACCGTATCTGTCCAAAATAGGTCCTCATTAAGAACGGCATTATCTAGTGTTAGAATATTAGGATTCGAGTTGTACCTTAGCAATGTGTCCGTTACCAGAACATCAGAGATGTTACCAGCAACGTCAAATGCCCTTATATGACTGTAGTATCTAGTATTGTGTTCAAGAAATAAGCCCTTGGTATAATTTGTGACATCAGGTGCAATAGTGTCCCAACCATGCAACATGGTACCTATGCTGTCCAAACCTAACTTCATTATGGAAATTTCATACCTGTCAAGCCCTGATTCGTCTTCATCTGTTTCTTCAAACGCCGACCATTCAACGCTTAAAGTGTCTTTTGAAAAAAGTGTATCTCCAGAAACAAAGCTGCCACCCAATACTGATCCTGTGGATGGAGCTGTTGGGTCAAAGGCTAAACGTGTTCCGCTTGTGGTACCATTAGTAATATTACCATGTTTGTCTACTATTCTGGCTCTTACCGCTAGTGAGTCTCCCGTTCTAAGTGATGCCACAGTATCCATAACGGCATATAAAGAGTCAATATTTCTGTAAAACTGTTCAGTGGGACCAGATTCGATGATAGGATCATTTGGACCTGGAGTAACCCATGCGGTTCCACGATTTAGATTGTAAAACTGGATCTGAACATAACCACCTAAAAATAACGTAGAATCTTCTGAGTATGTTTGTATCGGTACCTGTACACCAATTGTATCCGTAACACCAGTAATCCATCCCTGCACAGGATTAAGTCCATGAGTACTTATCAGCCCTGTTTCAAATGCAACTGGAGGCTGATTATCTACTCTGAATGTATTTTCATTAACGAGCTGAGTCACAGAATTATTTGATCTGTCTTTTGCAACCAGTTCAAAATTTAGATCTCCATCATCCTGAACAGAGTCTGATAGAATAACCTGGAATACCCAAATCGAATCACCATTTGAGGTTGACTCTGGAACCTGACCACTAATAGAGGTGCCATTATCCCCGTCTCCATACCCGTATGTATAATTAATAGACGGTATGGGCTCAGTAGTTAATAGCGGCTCGTTCATCGTTACCGTGACTCGAATGGTGTCTCCCCCGATTCCAATATTGGCGAGGCTTGGGTTTGAAATATTTTCATAGGTAAATGTCGCCTCTGGGATAACATTATCAATGTAAAGATTGTTAGGTATTGTAATATCATCTGGCTGCAATGGATTGGTAGCAAGATCTGTTGCGGTAATACCAATAGTTACAAAACCCTGCTGAGTAATTTCAGGCACATTGAATGCATGGTACCAAACTGTTCCATCCCCACCATCAGGCAAGCTCAAGGTCGTATCTACAGGGGCATCAAATTCTGAAGTAAAAGCAATCTGTATGGAAGGCGTTGCGAGCATAGCCTCATTGAATGTGACAGTTATTGTATCTATCTGCCCCGGGCTTGCAAATAGCTGTGAAAAGGTTACAGTGGCGGTTGAAGATGTTGTATCATAGGTATAGTTTGATATCGTATCCCTTCCGGTATTACCTGCGGTATCGACACTGGTAAATATCATATTATATAGACCCTCAGCCAGAACTGGGTCTCCCGATAAGAAGCTGCCTGCATCTCTATCACCAGCTACTCGCTCTAATCCGATTAAACCAACTTCTGTCTTTGATCCATCCACAAGATTCTCAAATGAAACGGTCGCAGTATCGATAGATTCGGATAGGTTCCAGCCAAAATTATTCACTACATTATTAAATGACGAGGCACTCGGGACAACATTGGTAAAGGTTGGATTGGTGTTATCAACCCGTAAAGATGTAAGACCTGTTATATCAGCTGAGGCAATTTGATTACCAGCCATATCACTAGCATTCACTGAAAGTGTAATAACACCGTCTATTGTATCAAGCCCGGTACTATTTAGTGGTATCGAATAAGTCCAAATATCATCGCCGATACCAGATTCGGTCAGTGCTTGATTCTGTAGATTAAGTGAGTCATCAACTCCTGGGTAAGTAACATCCACTTTTGGAACGTTAACAGAGTCCATTGGCTCTGAAAATGTAAATGTTGCCAAAGTAGACACATCGCCTGCTCTTACCAGGCTGTCTCCATCAAAAGCTATTGCAGCTGTCGGATCATCATGATCTACAATGATGGTAAGAGTAGTACTGTATCCAGATCTATTGCCAGCAGTATCCACGTGAACAGACGTATAATTATAGGTACCAGTTGTAAATGTATTTACACTAAAGCTAAGATTTTCATCACCTGGTGCAAAAAATCCAGAATCAAGTTTTGTTGTATCCGTACCATTTACTGAATAAATGACACCTGAATAAGCAGGAAGTATATCCGTAAGAATTACATTTACCCTATCATCATTTGTAATCTTATCCGAGTTTGATTCGCCAAAATCAGATGCACCCTCTAATACAGGCTCACCAAGAGCATTTGGAGCAGTAAAATCAACATAAACTGTCATCGGATCACTTGCCACAGAAGAATTTCCTGCTGAGTCGATTACTGTATAGGTAATTACATAAGCACCTGATCCTAATTCACTTTCAACAGGAACAGATAGCGTGTCTTTTGTCTTATTGTATCCCTTGCGTGTCTTAAAAACAAGTTCATTGGTAATTCCTGACTGTACAAAAAGGTGTAGAGAATCAGAGATAGATGGTAACTGGCTTACCTCAAACTGAGGATTTTTTGAGCTTGTAGTATCATCGCTAGAGGACATTCCACTATCAAATTCTGCTAAAAGATTTGGTGCCGAGGTGGGGGTAAATGGAGTCGTATCCAACCTGAAAGAGAGTGCTGATGAGGCACCAGACAAGTTCCCAGCTACGTCGCGCGACTTAATTGTTGCTTCGTACGTTCCATCTGTAGATACATCTCCAGTAAACGATGCCGAAGTGGTTGATGCTTTCAATTTTTTATTTTCTAAATTATTAAAGTATAAATAAACCGAGTCCGTAGTAACCACATTGGTTACTGTAAATGATGGTGTAGTATCATTTGTAAGATTATCATCACTCTTTATCCCAGTGTCTGAGCCATCAACAAGATCAATTACTGCAGTAGACACATCGGGAGCAGTCTGATCTATCGTAATGATGGTAGAAACAGAGTTTGCAGATGTATTACCTGCGGTATCGATAGCAGTAACATGAAAAGAAAAAGCGCCATCCTCAGTATTACCAACAGAGTAGGTTAATGTACCAGCATTTGGCACAATGAGAGAGTCAACAAGTGTAGTGGTTGGGGTTCCATCAACCTTATACAACAATCCGAAGTCACCCTCAGTGAGTCCGGAGGTTGTAATACTCATATTGCTTACATTGGTTAAATTATCTGAATCAGATACTCCCGAATCATTATTAGCAATAAGATCTGGAGCAGTTGGTGCATTTGGTGCGGTAAAGTCGACTTTTATGGATGTTGCTGAGCTTGCGGCTGAGGTATTTCCTGCTGAGTCAATTACCACATAGGTCAATGCATAGATACCTTCGTCTAATCGTGAAGGATTCGGGACCGTGAGTGTGTCTTTTAATTTGTCCAACCCTTTACGACCTCCAACAAGAAATTCATTAGAGACTCCATTGTTAATGAAAAGTCTTATGGAATCTTTTAATGATGATAATTGAGCAAATTCAAACCTAGGCGTTCTACTATTTGTAATATTGTCGGTTGATGATATCCCAGAATCATCTTCAGCCAATAAATCTGGGGCTGACACAATGGTAAATGGAGTTGTGTCCACACGCACGTTTAGAGGATCTGAAAAAGCACTTAAATTCCCTGCATAATCCTTTCCCTTCATTGTTATTGCATGATTGAAATCTGTCAATATGGTTGTTGTAAAAGTATGATTGGTACCAGTAGCGATGCCCTTCTGATTCAGAGTTCCATTTACATACAAGAATACCGAGTCAGTTACGGTTAATCCACTTAGTGTAAAAGTTGGGGTATTATCATTTGTTATATTATCATTATTATTTACCCCAGTATCTGATGAATCATCAAGATCTATTGTCACTCCAGTTACAACAGGTGCCACTTCATCGACTGTGACAGTTGTACTTCCTGAGTTAAGTGATATATTTCCTGAAGGGTCCTTTGCATATGCCCTGTATGCTCCGGTGGTAGCTCCACTGACATAAACATTTTGACTAGTACCTCCAGATAGTTCGCTGCCAACTAAAGTACCATCTTTGGTTATATAGATGCTATCTAATCCAGAATCACTTAGGCCTGAAACGCTAAAAAACAAATCAGAAAGATTAGTCAGGTTATCATCATCTAATGTTCCCTTATCATTATCAGTCCGTAAATCTGGATTACTTGGAGCGGTTGGAGCAGTTGCATCAATGAACACATTCATACTGACACTCTCTGCAGAAGTGTTCCCTGCTGAATCAATCACAAAGTAACTTAATGTGTATCTATCATCCCCGAGCGCAGATCCGATTGCAAGAGTATCAATGACCGCTTGGCTCATTCTGTACTCACCAACTGCGACATCGGTAAGCCCAGCTGTTTGAGAATCATAGAATACTCTAATTGAATCTTTTTCCCCTACCGCAAGGCCTGAGACTTCCAGCCTCGGGGTTGTATTATTTGTTATATCATCTGTATTTGAAAAACCTGAATCATCTTCTGTAAGAAGATTAATGGTATTCCCTGCATTTGGTGCCTGTGTGTCAATACGAAACTTTAATGCGCTGGTTGGATCGGATCTATTTCCTGTTTGATCCCTACTTACAACAGTTGCTAAGTAAGGCAATACTTGGTTTGCCAAAGTAGTCGAGGTAAATGAAATGGAGTTTCCAGTGGCTAATTTTCTAGAGATAGTATCTGTTCCAATCACAAGGAATAATGAGTCACCTACTGCCCCAATTGCTGTCAAACCTGTAACATTAAATATTGGGGTTGTATCATTGGTGAGATTATCGCTATCACTTACTCCGCTATCTGAACCAGAATTTAAGTCTACAGCAATTGTATTCAAGTTAGTCGCAGTTTTGTCAATTGCAACTGGGCTAGCATCAGTAGTAGCATTTATTGTAGATCCAGCATTCGCTGCAAGATCAGAAAATGCAAATGTGAACCTTAAATTTTCCTCTGTGTCTCCATCTTGTATTGCATAAGTCGCTGACCAGTTAGTACCTGATCCTGTGGGAGTAACGCCTGTCATTCCCGCAAGGGTTCCCATGGTGACATTAGGAGCATCAATTATATTCTCGCTAGCCACTATTGTTAGCGTCACAATATCTCCTACTTTTGCCTTTCTATTGCTGTAGGTATTATTACTGGCTAGTGTTGCTGTTGTAATTGTTGGAACAGTCCTATCAAATGTCACCTGACTACCATCTGAGGTTGCATTGGCGGTAGTACCCGAGTTTCCTGCATAGTCCTTATAATCAATAGATAGACCTATTAGACCATCAGAGTCAGTATTCTGCATTGTGTAGGTACCAGTCCAAATAGCGTTCGTACCACCAGGAGTTTCATCTATCACTGCATTACCTGCAACCGTAAGCTCTGGCGTTTGAAGCAATTCGCTTCCAACTATTGAAACCGTGATTATGTCATCAACCTTTGCCATATTAGCTAAATTTGAGTTATCAGAGGCATAGCTTAGTGTTGTTATGGATGGCGATGTCTTGTCAAAGGTTACACCCGTACCGCTGCTAGTGGCAGTGACCTGTTCTCCTGCATATCCATTTAGGTCAACATAGTCAATTGAAAATGGTACTGAAAATCCTGCGCCGCCATTATCATCAGTTGCATCTGTCATGGTATAGGTTGCTACCCAGCTCTCTTTTGTCCCGTCCCACGAGGAAGATTTAGATGGTGTTCTAGAAACACTATTAATAGAAATACTAACAGAACTGCTTAAGAGTTGTTCATTAGAGTCAAATGCCAACGTAACTACGCTTGATGATTTTGCGTATGCACTGTTAAAACTATTATCTGAGGTCAATGTAACATTGCTCAATGTCGGCTGGGATTTATCATAGTTTACATCGTTACCATCCGCATCATTGGTCAGTGAGGTTTGAGTCACACCTATATTACCAGCACTATCTGCAAAAGCGACGCTAAATGGAATAGTTCCATTTGACTCGTTATCAGTCATGGTGTAGGTTGCAGACCAATTCTGTGCATCCGCTCCTATAGATACTGTTGCAGCTTGGGTTGCTATGGAAACAGTTGGCTCTACAATGTCCTCATTAGAAACAATGGTCAAGGTTATGATATTTCCTGGGACAGCTAGTTCATCACCGCTACTATTATTTGATGCTATGGATGCAGTAGTAATCGTAGGCGTGGTTTTGTCAATAGTGACAGCATCATTCCCCCCCGTTAAGGATGTGACAGCTGATCCATTATTACCTGCAATATCAGAAAAGGTAATATTAAATGCTGCAGTTCCATCACTATGTCCGCCCGTAACAGCTTTTGTTGCAGTCCAATTACTAGCGTCTGCTCCTTGGGTAACCGTTACTCCCGTGGTTGCACCAAGCATTGAGACGGTTGGAGTGTTAATATTTTCAGAGGAAACTATAGTAAGTGTAATCACGTCTCCAGTTGTTGCAAGATGATCGTAGGTATTATCAGATGCAATGGTAACTGTTCCAAGGGTTGGAAGTGTTTTATCATAAGTGACCGCAGAACCATCTGTTGTTGCTGTTACGGTTGTACCAGTATTTCCGGTTGCATCCGTGTAAGCGCTAATATTTATGGGTATAGAAGAACCATCTACTGCATCATCCGCTGGGCTTGACATAGTATACGTTGCAGTAAAGCTTGTGGTAGAGTTTCTTGTAACAGTTGCGGTGTTTCCGTTTACAGTAATTGTAGGATCGGATCCAGTTTTTATTGCTTCATCTGATGTAAGATTTAGTGTAATTACATCATTTACTATTGCAAGAGTAGATGTTGAATTATTTGAAGACATGGTTACCGTTGTAAATGAGGGAGCCTGCTTATCAAACGTTACGCCACCATCGGAGTCATTGTTAACCGCCGTTACTTGTGTCCCTGGATTATTAGCCATATCAGAAAAATCTACAGTAAAAGGGATCACTCCAGTATTATCGCTACTCTGCATCATGTAGGTAGCCGTGTAGACCCTCTCACCATTGCTACCAGATGCAATAGCAGCAGCATTACCTGCAATAGTCACTGTGGGTGTTTGTATATTTTCACTTGCCGAAACTGAGATGCTAATAACATCCCCTACTTTTGCAAAAGTTGCTCCATTAGTATTGTTCGATGATATGTCTACGGTTGGTAGCGTTGGAACAGTTTCATCATACACTATTTTGTCACCACTAGTTAAAGAGGTTACTCTAGAACCACTGTTGCTTGCAAGATCAAGAAAATCAATTGTGAAGTTTACATCGCCCTCTGTATCACCTGACTGCATAGTATACGCAGCTGTCCAGGATGTATTACTTCCAGAGACAGTAGCGGCGTTTCCATCCATCGTAACAGTGGGGTCTGTTTGTAAGTTTTCTGAAGAAATAAATGATAGGGTTACAATATCACCCTCTTTTGCATATGCAGAATTATCATTATTTGACGTGACAGTAACTGCAGACAAAATTGGAACCGCTCTATCATATAACACCGAAGAACTATTTGTAGTAGCTGTAACAGCATCACCAGTATTTCCAGTCAAATCAGAAAAGGCAATGGATATGGCCACATTACCCTGCGTATCCGTGCTGTTTGTTGTTATTGATGCTGTGTAGTTTGTTGCAGAGCCATCAACTGCCGCAACCGTAGCCGATCTTCCAGCTATAAAAACCGTTGGAAGTGCAATTAGATCTTCATCAGAGGTTATGGTAAGAGTTATAGCATCTCCCTGTTTCGCATATGATGGATCTGCATTGTCGGATTCAAGTGAAACAAGAGTTAAGGTTGGCTTTGTATTGTCAATAGTAACAGCACTACCTGCTGAAGATATATCAGTGGTGTTTCCGGTAGCGTCTGCTAAAGTAAATGCATAACTAGCAGACCCATCTGATTCTTCCCCGTTCATCGTATAGCTTATTTCCCAATTTGTTGCAGAAGCAGAACTAATATTCCCAGTAGATATACTTTGCCCAGCTATAGACGCACTTGAAATACCATAAGGACTTAGTCCATCATTTGTTTGCAAATCTTCATCTGCTACCAACGTAACAGTTATTACATCACCATTCTTAGCAAGGGTAGATGTCCCATTACTGGATGCTACAGTAATACTATTTGTGCCAGGTACTGTTTTATCGTAGGTTACATTACTACCTGATAAGATAGCAGTTGCCTGATTTCCCTGATTTCCTGCGAGATCATAAAAGTCAATCGTGAATGCTACTGTTCCGTTTCCATCCTCTGTATCCATTGTCTTAGTTGCAGTCCAAGATAATTTATCACCACTTGCATTAGCCTCAGCAGCATTTTCACCTGCAATGGTAGCAGTGGGTGTCTGGGCTGCTTCAGATGTGTAGAAGGTCAGCGTCACAACATCATCTGCTTTGGCCTTGCTAGAGCTTATTGAATTATTTGACCCAATGGTAATACCAGTTAGCGTTGGATCAACTGAGTCAAATGTTACCTTTGTTCCATCGCTAGTCGATGATTGATTTGAAAGGGTATTACCCGCCCTATCTTTAATATTCGAAATTAGATATGCAATCTCTCCTTGGGTATCTCCGTCTTGCATGGTTCTTGCAATTGAGTAAGATGAGGCCGCAGTGTTTGGATTTGGGGTGATTCCATTTCCATCAATGGTTACCGTTGGTGCAACTTGAAGAATCTCAGATGCTGAAATTGAAATCGTTACAATGTCATTGGTTTTTGCAAGAGTGGATGTTGAATTATTTGATGATATGGATGTTGTTAAAGTGGGATCTGTCATATCAATGGTTACCGATGATCCATCTGTTGTTGCTGTTAGGGCAGACGCACCAACATTCTCATTTTCATCATAATAAGTTATGTTAAATGTTGCCGCACCCTCAGAGTGGGTTGAAACAACATTCGCTACACTCCAGCTTGTCCCAGATCCGCTTGCTGTAACAGCTACACCAGAGATATTTCCAGAAGGGTCATAATCTGTATCCGTGCTGAGAGCTTCAGATGATGTAAAGGCAACCGTTATGGCATCGCCTTCCTTGGCCCATTCATTATCACTATTGTTTGATGTAATGCTTGCAGTTGCAATGGTTGGTCTAACTAAATCAAGGGAGAATGCCTCTCCACTTGCACCAGGATATTTTGTAGTTCCATCCTGGGTTGTTAATCTAAGATTAATTGTTCCAGTACCACTTGATGGATAGGCAGCAAGGTCTGTCATCCTAGAATGAGCAAATGCTATTTGCATTTCCCCACTTGCTGAGGTTCGAAACATTCCTGAACCTATCCAGGTACCTTGCCCGTCTGTTGCCGTTGCATTTTCAATGTAATGCCATGTAGAACCACCGTCAAACGATACCTGTACAAAGTAGTTTGTACTGTTAGCAAAAAGCGATCCAGTAAAAGAAAAACCACCGGTACCATCAATGCCGGATGCAGTGCTGACGTTAATATTATATTTACTGTAGGTCGATAATTGGCCAGCAGGAATGAAATCAACAGTTTGTGACATCAAACCTGAACCACATGTAATCAAAACTATGGCTAATACATATCTAATTCTTTGAATAATCATCATGTTAAAATCTTAGATACTAGAGATTTACTCCCAGAACAATCTGTCCATCCATCCACCCTGCTCGTCCTAGCTCAACTGATTCAGAGGTCTTTGCCATTAAAGTCTCGGTCGACCGAATTCCTGCACGAAGCTCTACCATTCCTCCTATGCGAACACCATAGGATGCCTCCATTGAAAAACCAGCGGAAGATCCGACGATGCCAAGACCAACTTTTATTTTACCAGGCCCTGCAGGAAAGGATACTATACCCATTGCAGTGATTCCACTAAAGGTTTCACCTATCTGGATTGCGGGGTTGTCTTCGTTAAATTTTGCATTTTCAAATTTGAAGGAGCCTACCTCTACTCCGAATCTAAATCTTGCACCCATTACCTGCATTAAAACAGGAAACTCAACGCTTGCTCTTAGGTCAACGTTTGAATTCCAGGCCATTAAAATAGGATTTGTGAACCTAGGAGACCCCATAGCGAGATCTATGGTATATCCTAAGTTTTCTGCTTCATCTGCTAATTCTTCTTCATAGTCTTCATCATCCTCAAACTCTTCATCGTCTTCATATTCATCTTCATCATCGTAGTATTCATCGTCTTCATATTCATCATCATCTAAATATTCATCTTCATCATCATAGTATTCATCTTCATCATCGTCATCACCAAAAAATTCTTCAACGTCCTCTACATCATCTTGGGCATATAAACTGGTGGTCGGTAATAGGATTACCATGGAAAGGCACGCCCAAAGCATGAAACGGGCTGTGCGAATGATTATGGAAAAAAGTAAACTTTCCCTCATGTTGAACTCCGCAATTGATAGACCGCACCTACGGCTATCAGCTATTTTATTAATTTTGTCTTACCTCGTGAGTACAATGACTCTACGAAATATAAGGACAGGCCTACGTCCTAGGCAAATTTAAAATAAAAGGTATATTTTAATAAAAAAAGTGATTTTTAAGTCCTTTTTATCGTCGACAAGCATAGATATGAAGCTAAAATTGCCTTAAAAAAAAGAAGGCCCCAACAACTGTGGAGCCTTCAAAAGGAGTAACAATTTTTTTTATTTTATTTAAGAAGCATCATTTTTTTAGTTTGATTGAAGTCACCAGCCTGAATAGTATAAATATACAAGCCGGCACTTATGGGCATCCCTCTCTGGTTTGTGACATCCCACTGCAGTGTTTTAAATCCAGCAGACTGCTGACCATTGACCAGTGAAGCTACTACCTTACCCATCATGTCATAGATTGTGATATTAACCATAGCATCTTCAGGTAAATCATAGCTCAAGTTTGTCACCGGGTTAAATGGGTTTGGGTAGTTCTGGTGCAGTGCAAACACCTCAGGAAGTTGATTGCTTTCAACAGACATAAACTCAAGTGTTACAGATACTGGATCAGACACCTCACTCCAACTGCCATTGAAATATGAAATTCTGTAAAAGTATTCAGTATCGTAATCTAGTGAGCTGTCCTCAAAATAATTAGTCATCACGTAGTTAGAAGTCACATTTTCAGTAAACTCCACACCCGTGGAACGCTCCAGGAGGTAATACTGTAGTCCTTCTTCTGTAGCTGGGTCCCATGTAAGCATGACATAAGTTTCTTCAGGGTAAACAACTAAACCTGATGGTGCAGCCATGGCTATTTCATAAGCACCCATATCAGGAGCACTTCCGCTGTAATCCGTTATGTCTTCTACTCCATCTCCATCCAAGTCTGCGATTCCAGCGTCCTTACAGGGTGAGTCTGAGGTGAGCGTATAGTCTCCCTCGCTTGGGTTCGTTAAGAGCGGATCAACATCAATATTACCAAAACCGGATGTATTCCATAAACCGTCGTAGCCGTCATCTCCCATTGGCTGTACAAGAGAGTGATATAATGTAGAATATGAAGCATATCCACTAATTTCATAGGTAACATCCTCATTCCAGAATATTGAGTTATAAACATCAACAAAAACATAATCACCGATACCAAGAGCGCCACCATCACCAGTAGCAGTATTTCCGTAGAAAGTGGAATTTATCACAGTTCCAGGATGATTTGTTTGAATAGCTGCACCATCTCCGTTTGCTGTTGAATTATTTACAAAAGTACAATATTCTACTTGGAACCCTGCTGCATCTGGAGCTATGTAAATAGCTCCGCCGTTGGCTGTGGCTGAATTACCATCAAAAGTAGTATGATAAAATTTTGGTGAGGAACTACCACCCCAATAATTAACAGCACCTCCGTTATTATTAGATACATTATTAATAAAACTACAATTCTCGAAGACCGTACTAGAATTATTTGCCCAGACGCCTCCACCGTAACCGATAAACCACCCTTGTTGCGCAACGTTATTTTCAATAGTCACATTGATAAGGGTTGCGTTTAAATCTTCTCCATTGTGGTTCCAAAATCCAAAACCGCCACCATTATACGGCGCTATATTATCGTTTACGTTAGAGTTTGTCATCGTCCATGCAGATCCCTCACTAGACCATACTCCTCCACCATTCATAGATGCGGTATTGTGATGGATATCCATATTGTCTAAAGTACCCCAAGTTTGATTCAAGAATAAACCGCCGCCATGGCCGACATCATTTAAGCCTCCAAGTACCGTTCCATAGCACAGATTATCGTGTATCTCAACATCCTCCATAGAAAAAATTGAGGAATACACGTTAATTCCTCCACCCATCATGGTTGCCGTATTGTTTCTCACAATCAAATTCTTTACAGTTGGTCCGTCTACTCTAAAAAGCGATAGGCCTCCTCCGTTCTTAGAGTGACTGTTTTCCAAAATAAGATTTTCAACAACTGCATTATTTGTTCTTGTATCCCATGTTAAATCTCTGGTATCGTTGGCAGTCACAAGGAGTGCGCCTCCTCCTGAACAACCATGGCTCTCACTGTATCCTCTTCGCAGAGTCATATTCGCAACTTTGACATTCTCACATTCAGGAATTATGATAACACCAGACTCTTCTGATTCACTTGCATTAGCATCTAAGATTGTGGTCTCTCTTTCGTCCCCAATTAGGTGCACGTTATCTGGAAGAACAATAGGGAATATTTCTCCATTATCTGTGAAAGAATATCTACCTGCGGAAAGATTAACAATTGTGGTATTGTCATCCCCTTTTCTAATCATGGTAAGTGCGTGTCTAATGGATCTAAATGGCTCTTCTTCCGTTCCAGCATTCTGATCGTCACCGCTTGATGGATTAACAAAGAAAACATTTTGATCCAGGCAGTCTCCAGAAATTTCATTGGTAAGATATTCTGCCTCATCTTCTACAGAATGAAGAACAAATTCGTTAACCTCACTCTGTTCACAGTCTATATCTTCAAAGATACTACCGCTGACGTCAATCGTACCAGTAAACCCATGTGCATAAAAGTTTTCACCATTGCCACTGCTGTTATTTTCAAAATAGTTGTTCTGAACATTCCAGGTGTCAGGAACCTCTCTTGAGCTACTGGTATTACGACCTGAGTTATTCCTATCTTCATCAAACTCAACATCGTCATCATCGTACAAGGTAATAGCACCTCCATTCTGGATGGCCTGAACTGCAATATCCTCCTCAAACATGGAAACACCATTATTCATGAAGCGATTATGTGAAAGAATAGGATATGCCTGGAAGGCCATGATTGCTCCGCCTGAACGCTCAGTCCTGCTTACGCCACAATCATCAACTATCATTGATGTACCCACGCCATTAGAAACGGTAAAACCCATGATGGTGGGCTGAATATTTCCATAGCTTACTTGGATACAACTTCCCTTTTTGGAGTTAGTAGGGGAACCACCCATAATTCTGGTATTGGCTACATGATCATTACTGATCCAATCTGAACCAAGCTCATCATAGATAGCATGGCTAGCAAGGACAATTTCCTTTTCTAAAACTAAATTCTCAATGTAGTTGCCTTGTGCAACAAGTACAGTGTCTCCATCCACAGAGGCATTAATACCTTCTTGGATGGTGGAATAGTCAGCAGGAACGTTTATAACAGTTGCAGATAAGATTGTTAAGGTTGTGATGATTATTAAAATATGACGGACCATAATTGCTCCTTACAAGAGTTGAAAACATAAGTGTATAAACAGGTGACAAAACTAACCTATTTTAATACATAATGCCAAATAAATGACTTTTTAAGATTTAACCTTGGATAAAGTAATAAATTAAAGCTCTTGCCCCAAAAATTGACGATAAATATAATTATTTAAAAAAGTAATCTGTTCGAACGGTAGTGATTTCTTCAAATAAAAAAAAGGCCCCACAATTTGCGAGGCCTTTAAAAGGGTTATAAATATGTTATTTATTTTAGAAGTATCATTTTTCTGGTCTGATTAAAATCACCAGCCTGGATGGTATAGATATACAAACCTGCACTTATAGGCATCCCGCTTTGATTTGTGGCATCCCACTGAAGAGTTTTGAATCCAGCAGACTGCTGACCGTCGACCAAGGAAGCTACTACCTTACCCATCATGTCATAAATTGTAATATTCACCATGGCATCCTCAGGAAGGTCATAATTCAGATTTGTAACTGGATTGAAAGGATTTGGGTAGTTTTGATGAAGTGCATATTCACCTGGCAATTGACTGTGACCACCTACATTCAACTGCTCAAGTGTAACAGCAAGTACCTCGGAGTATTCGCTCCATTCACCCGCATTAAAGGAAACTCTGTAAAAGTATTCTGTGTTAAACTCTAAATCATAATCCTCAAAGTAGCTTGTTATTAGAAAGTTACTAACAACATTTTCATTGAACTCTGAATCAGTAGAACGCTCAAGTAAATAATATTGCAGACCCTCTTCTTCTGTTTCAACCCATGAGACTATTACATAGTCTGTCGAAGGAAATAGAGAAAAGTTTGACGGAGCAGCCATCTGTGATTCAAAAGCACCCATATCAGGAGCGCTTCCATTATAATCGGTAACATCGTCTACACCATCATCATCCCAGTCTGCTATTCCTGCATCTTTACAGGGAGAATCTTGGCTAAGAGTAAAATCACCATTATCTGGATCCTTAAAAAGTGGATCTGAATCCAGGTTTCCGTCTCCATCCCAACCACCTCCAATGGTACTGTAAATAGCAATTGCACTACCTCCGCCTACATTCATGTAATCATTTGCTGGAGTATTGTTCCACAATATAGAGTTGATTACTCCAACATCTCCATTCCAAATTTGCACTCCCCCTGCATTTGGTCCATCATTCCCAGAAATAGTTGAATTTGTTATCCATTTTGTACCAGAAGATCCAAGACCAATAGCGCCAACGGACTGATTGGCTGTGTTTCCAACAACCAAAGTCTTATTCATCCAAAAACCTGCTTCTCCTTCTAACATAAATCCGCCACCAATATTCGCAGAATTACCAATAATCTCACAGTTTTGGAATTCTAAATAGCTCCCTCCATTAAAGTAGGCACCACCTCCACGAAAACCTGAAGTATTACTATTAAACGTACAATTTTCAAAAGTAGGATTTGAATTAAAACCAAAAGCAGCTCCTCCATCCGCTTGGGATGTATTGTTATTTACTGTAACATTTTCAAAAACTGGACTCTCTCCAGAATTACCATTATTGTCCCAAAGAGCTAAGCCACCTCCAGCAGTAGGTGCGTAATTATCAGACACATCTGAATTGGTTAGGGTCCAGCCTGAACTGAAGCTAGACCAGATGCCTCCTCCATTCATTGCTGCGCTATTGTTATATATTTTTATTTCATCAAAATTACCAGATGTCTCGTTTAGAAATAATCCACCTCCATGTCCAAAATCATCCATACCCTGATAATACGTTCCAACGCAGTAATTATCATGAATTTCTACATTAGACATATTCACGCTCGAGGAATAGACATTAATCCCTCCACCTTGCATCAGCGCCGAGTTATTTCTTACAACTACATTTGTAACGGTAGGCCCATCTACATTGAAAAATGAAAGCCCTCCTCCATTTTTAGAATGGCTATTTTCTAAAATCAGGTTTTCTAGAATAGCATTATTAGGCTGCATGTCCCAGTCCAAGGAAATCATATCATCTGAAGTCACAAGTAACGCTCCGCCACCTGCACATCCATGATTTTCACTGTATCCTCTTCGGAGTGTCATATTTGCAACCTTAACATTCTCGTTTTCTGGAATAATCATTACACCAGCTTCCTCATCTTGACTTGCATTAGCATCTAGCATTGTAGTTTGGCTATCATCTCCAATTAGATGAACGTTGTCTGGAAGAACAATTGGGAATATCTCCCCATTATCGGTAGAAGAGTATCTACCCGCAGAAAGGTATATAGTTGTAGTATTATCATCACCTTTTTTAATCATCGTTAGTGCATGACGGATAGTTTTAAAAGGACTCTCTTCTAATCCAGAGTTCTGATCATCTCCGCTTACAGGGTTGACAAAATATACATTTTGATCTAAACAGAGACCTGAAATATCGTTAGTAAGATATTCTGCCTCATTTTCAACTGAATGCAAAACAAATTCGTTTACAGTACCTTGCTCACAATTAATATTTTCAAAGACACTACCGCTAACGTCAATAATGCCAGCAAAACCTCTGGTGTAAAAGTTTTCACCATTGGCACTGCTATTGTTTTCAAAGTAATTGTTTTGCACATTCCATGTTTCTGGAATGTCTCTACTAGTATTTGTGTTTTGACCGGAATTGGTCCTATCCTCATCAAACTCAACATCATCGTCATTATATAAAGTAATTCCTCCTCCATTTTGAACAGATTGGACTGCATTATCATTATCAGAAGTAGAAACTCCGTTATTTAAAAAGCGATTGTATGTGATAATAGGAAACGCTTGATAAGCCATAATTGCACCACCTGAGCGTTCCACTCTAGTGGCATCGCAATCATTGATTAGCATTGAGGTACCAACTCCATCAGAAATAGTAAAACCCATGATCGTGGGTTGAATATTCCCATAACTGACTTGGATACAACTTCCTTTTTTGGAGTTAGTTGGTGAGCCTCCCATAATTCTTGTATTGGTAACATGAATATTATTAGTCCAATCTGTATCCTGTAATGATTGGTCCAAAAGCGCATAGCTTGCAAGTACAATTTCCTTCTCTAGAACAAGATTTTCGACGTAATTGCCTTGGGCAACTAGCACCGTGTCTCCTTCTACCGAGGCATTAATACCTTCCTGAATCGTAGAATAATCTTCGGGAACATTAATAGTAGCCGCTGTTAATGTTGAAATCGCTAGAATTGTGATAAAAATGTATCTGATCATTTTTTCTCCTAAAAGAGGTTGTTTTAAACCTAGTTTGTTTTCCATAAACTCATTGTATGGGTAGTGGCACTTAAAATTTTTAAGTAGATAATCTTTCTGACAATCTATTTAGGTTAAAATTATTAACATATATTGTAGTGAAAAATTCTAGAATAAATCAAGTGCTTTAGCACTAATATATAGCATTAAATGTTCAAAATGACTTAAAATTTTTAAGCAATTGAGTATTGATTCCTGAAATACCAAAAGCCTGCCAAGGATGCGTTAGATCATAAGTCGCCTATTTAGTCACTCCAAGCGTCATTTATTTTTGAGTGGAAATTCGACGAGAGATATTTGTTTCGGTCTGACTTATTTTTTATATCCCTAGATCTAGATTTTACCTCAAAATATGCATTTTCTAAAAATGCCTTAGCTTCTTTTTCTTCTCCTAAGAGAGATAGAACTTCGTAAGAGGCCCAATTAGCTAGAATAAAGTCTTTTTTCTCAGCATCATTATTTTCTGCTATTTGCTTGAATTCTTTAAGAAGATCTTTTGATGCTTGATCATCGCCAACTTTTTGTTTTGCAATAATGAGATAAGGCAAAATTGGCATTCTTTTAACCTCTGACATGGAGTAGTACTCGTCAGCTCGTTTGAGGTATACATGGCAGCTGTCAAAATTTCCTAAATAATAATGCGATATCCCAATATACCTTTCATTGTCGAAAATGTTATCCTTGTTATTACCCCCATAACTGATAGACTCTCTGAAACTTTTTAAGGCTTGATCATAGTTTTCCTGATAAAAGTAAGTCTCTCCCATGTTATTTAAAGTGCTAGCAAGGCCTTTATTATCCTGTAGCTTTTCTTTTATTTCAACACTTTTTCCATAGAATTCTACAGAATTCTCATAATCTGCCATCATAAAATAAACATTGCCTATATTATTCAATGTTTTGCTAATGTTTCTTACGTCTCCTAGAGCTTCTTTAATCTCTAAACTTCTTTGGTAGTATTCGACTGATTTACTGTAGTCAGAATCGTCTCTGTACCAGATGCCAATATTATTTAGATATTTTGATATTTTTGGTTTGTCGCCTATTTCTTCTACAATAGCTAGGGCAGACAACCAATTCTTTAGTGCTTCATCTTTCTCTTTCGTTCTCCAATTTAGGATTGCCATACTATTGAGAGTTTTTGCCATGGAGCTTTTGTCATTCATCACTGTGGACATGGATAATGCCTCGCTAAATTTTGCTAATGAAGCTGGATAGTCCTTTTTCTTTCTGAGTAATTGCCCTTGCTTTCTATATGACTCTGCCATACTTGCATTGTCTTGCAATGATTTACTTTTGCTCAAAGCTTTTTCGTAAATAACAGATGCCTGTGAGTAATTGCCCATATCGTATAGCATGGTACCTAAATAAATCTGCGCCATCACCAAGTTGTCATCCTTACTTATTGCATCTTCCATCATGGAGATCGCCTTGTCATTATCTTCGGAACTTTTTGCTAAAGTATAAAGACTCTTGGCTTGTAGATAGAGATTGTAAGATTCAGAATCGTACTCTAAACGCACAAATTGTTCCGATTGTTCTATATCCAACTCGTCTACAATCTTGCTGATCAAGACTCCAAGTATGCTTTGTAGGCTATTTTTCTCGATATAATCAGTTTTCAAAAACCTATCTTTTTGAGAGTCAGAATCATACAGTCTGTATCTAAATTTAAATCCCGGTCCATCCTGCTGCACTTTTGTCCAAAACACAAAGTCAACACCTAGTTCCCCTGCTACATCATTGACACTTATATTAGAATTTTCCTTATACTTTTTTACCTCTACAGATTCTGATACTTTTAGAAGACCTTGCGAGGAACTGGTTAAGTCAAAGATAATATCTTCAGTTATAGCTTCAAGATAACTTAGTTCAGGGTCATTTCCGACATCCATATATAATACAGCTATGGAATCTATTTTCTCCCCTCTAAAAAATGAGAAGTAAACAATGAGTGGCACTAGCAATAAAGAGGCGATTGCAGGATAAAACCATTTGGGCCTGACATCCTCTAACTTTGCTGCAACATCCGCTAAATTAGTTTCTGGTAAACCATGAGATATTATGCAATAGACCGTAACCTCTTGACCAACACCTTTTAGTTTTGGTTTTCCTAGATACTTAGTTTGATAGTGCATTTCTCGCACAATTGCATCGTAAACTTTTCCAGAGATTGCAATTCCTCCAGGAGCAGAAAATGCCTCTATTCTTGATGCTACATTCACATCATCACCAATCACGTCATTCTCCAGCATTAATATCTCACCCTGGTGAATTCCTATGCGGAGAACCATTTGTTCGATGGTCTTAGCTTCTTCTTGAATTTTTATACAACAATTAACCGCATCTGTTACAGTATCAAAAATTAAAAGAAGACCATCTCCCATTTCCTTTAACCATGTGCCACCATGTGACTCAACAATAGGTTTAAATGCTTCTCGCTGTTTAGTAAGCAACGAGGATGCGAGGGTTTGATCTTTCGCAGTTAATTTTGTAAAGCCAACAATATCTGTGAAAACAATTGCGGCTAGTTTTCTTTTTTGATCTTCCATTACCTATCAAATCTAAAGATCAATCATCAAACAAAAAACCCCATGAATGTGGGGTTTTTTATCATTAACCTTTTAAATTTTTACTATTACTTAACTTGAGTTAAAAATCTGTTTCATTGCGTTCACCCTCTGTCCACCGTGTGACCCCAGCATTTTCAGCGTAACAATCATTAGAATAGGTTATTCTATCACAGCCACAAACTGGTTGATACTCTTCTGTGCAATAGGAGTCAGATATTTGTGATTCATCTATACAACCACAATCTCCAAATGAATATTCTGATATCCCAGCGCTTCTAGCATAGCAATCATTGTCATAAGTAATACCATCAGACCCACAAACTGGTTCGTAGATTGCAGGGCAATCCGCTTCTTTATTTTCACAGGAGACAAAACTAGTCGTGATACACAACAAAAAAAAATATTTCATTATTCATGTCAAAAGAAATGGTCTCATTTTTTCCCACTTACTCTTCCAAACAATAGGTAAAATGAATTTCTTTAAAATCCATGGCATATCATTAGTGAACTCATCTCTATCAGCACCCTCAAGATTGTAAATAAGAAAGGGTAAAACAAGATTTGCTGGTTCACTCATGCTTTGACCATGCTTGCTTAATTTATTGTTAAGTTCAATTTGCTCAGCTAATGACATTACTGGTTCCATTTCTAGCTCAACAATTTGCTCCTCATCATCCTTGTGCTTGATCCATAAATCTTTTGTCTCTTTTAATAGATTTCGAATTTCTTCATACTGGTAAAGTGACGGGTTATCAACATTAACTTTAGTTGTAATTTGTCCCACCAAAGGATGAAGTTCTTTATGTTGCTTTTTTAGAATAGAAAAATCAGCATTTTTAATTTTTTTCTCAAAAGTAGGAAATAAAATCTCATCCTCTCCATGGTGATGCGCATTAAATACCGTAGCAAGTGAACTAATGTAGTCCTTGAAACCTTCATGATTTTCCATGTCCACTTTTTTTGAACTTAAACAACTATCTATATGGGATATGCCAATATCTAATGGTCTTGAAAGTACTCTATGAATGAGTTCTAAACCTTTAGAAAGATGTTTTGCTTTGCCTTTTGCAAAAGTTGTACTTATTGGTACAAATAAACTTCCAATTAATAGGTATAATGATCGAGATAGCATTAGTCTTCTTGATAGTTTCATTATTTTTTTCCTTGATTGATGTTCATTTAAGAAAAATCATTTTTTTAGTATCTAAGAAGTTGCCTGCCTGAATCTTGTATAGATAAACTCCTGCTGATACTGGTTCACCCTGGTTGTTGGTAGCATTCCATTGAACCACTTTGTAGCCTGAAAGTTGGTTGGCATTAATGAGATTCTTTACCAAATTACCAAGCATATCATAAACCGCAATATCTACAAATGAATCTTCTGGAAGCTCGTATCTAAAAGTTGTAATTGGATTGAATGGATTAGGATAGTTTTGATGTAATCTAAAAGAAAGTGGAGTTATATCATTTTCAACAGATAAAGTATTATTCTGAAAAACAAATTCACTTTCAGTTTCAACAGTATACTCTTCATCACTTGCATGAATAGTGTATTCTAAGGTCCACCTTTCAAGTTCTAGGTTTGTCATTAATACTGCCCATTCATAGGGCGACACTTCAACCATTGGTTCATAGCTTTCATAAGAAAAAAAATATGTCTGCCCAAAATAATTAAGGGTAACTGTAGTAGTGTAGCTGACTTCACTGTCAACATCAACACTCTCTTCCCAACTAAAATGTAGTGTTTCATCTGTATCAGTAGAGATTGAAATTGTATCTGTAATTGTTGGATAAACAATAGAGAATGATTCAGGGGGATCATTAACCGGTAAGATATTTAACACAAAGCTCAAAGTATCTGACAAATTATTTTCGTATGTCATAGTTACTACAACATTCGCAGAACCATACCAATTTTCTTGAGCTTCATATGAAATCCATATATATCCCATGTATGAGTAACCCCAATCATTTTGAAAACTTAACACCGATGTATCTATGTCTGATTCCACGGTAATCTCGGGAATATTCTCTGTCCAGTCAAAAAATATTTCAATTAAATCGGGGTCGTTTTCGTCCTCCAAAAATTCTTGATCTCCTATAGGATAAATAACAGGGCCTAGTAGTTCTCCCTCACATTCAAAATTAGTTAAAAATTGAGAGTGATTATCCGGTTCTTCAAGCAATTCAGAACATACTTGAGTATCATCATTCAAATAAAATTTTAACCAATTAATTACCCTCATCCTAACTGGTTCAATATGAGGTATGGCTGAACTATGACCCCCATCTAGAATTTCATATAATAGTTTGGTTGTCATGTCAGGATGGTTTAAATAAATATCTATTCCTAACATTCCTTCATATCCAATATCATCTATCTCATTTTCCCCGGAGATTATCATTATGGGAACATCTTGCTCCTCTAAAAATTCTGGTACAAGACAAATACAATGTTCGTTGTTAGCACAAAGATCACAATCTTCGAAGATGACAGTTGGGTTCAGAGAAATCAGAGCATCTAATGATTCTACTGAATCAGATATTGCCGCTTCAATAATTGCTCCCCCGCTCATTGATGAGCCAATTAGTGCAAACTTTGAGGTATCTATCTGACCAAAGACAGGGGAAGAAAACCTACTATTTTCCTGCTTAACTGTTTCTACCAGATCAAGCATTGCCAAACCCCTTTGATAGTGACTCTCATTTAAGGGGTCATTATAATCAATTGTTGCAGCAATGAACCCATGAGATGCAAGTAGGCTTGCCCAATAATACATTGATTCTCCGCTGTCTCCATGTCCTGCACCTAAAACTATACTTTTAAGCATCCCTGCATAGTTGATAGGGAAGTAAAGTTGAGTATTTAAATACAATGTACCATCTCTCATACCATCTGATTCAGAAATGGATGTGAACTCGTATGGTCCATATTCTATATCATCTCCGCCACCAATATATTGACACGTTTCAGTATCTTCATTCCATTCACAATCACTTGACCAGTATAGGCAATCTGAATAATCTAAATCTGAACAATCAGGAAATATTTTACCTAAAAGGAAAATAGTAATAATGAATAATTTTTTTATAATTAACCTCATATTTCAATTTACTAATCAATAATAAAGTAAAAAAATACGTTGATTTATGTTTGCTTGCGCAATTTGTCAACCAATTATGAGTATCAAGGATTTGCCATGGGCAACTTTCCTGTTTACTTGCAAACTCTGCACAACTAGTAACAAGTCAAAATAACAAAAATTACCTCGATAAACAGAGGCTTGTCGTCGAGTACGCCCGGGAGGATTCGAACCCCCAACCTTCTGGTCCGTAGCCAGACACTCTATCCAGTTGAGCTACGGGCGCATTTAATAGAAAAAATTAATTCTAATTCTTATTCAAATATTAATGCTTAAACAATGAAATCTAATTAAAAATCTATGTCCACTTTATTGTTTTTAATCTTTTTTATATCCTCTTGCAAATAAGGTTTATAGGATACACCTTTTTTATCAAGATGGTCTGTTATATTCTTCAAAATATCATGCTCATCGCCTGGAGAGTACCCCTGGTGACGATAAATTATTGAGCCATCTTTACCAACCAATATTGTAGTTGGCATTAATTGGGCTTTTAACTTTTTCTTTACTTGCCCATTTGGATCAACTGCTACAAGGAATTTGAATTTTTTTGATCGAATATATGATTTTACCTTCCCCATGCTTTTTGGTGTATCAGTGTTTATTGTAAGTACCTTTAGACCGATGTCCTTAAAATGGTGATGGAATTTGTTAAGGTGGTACATTTGCTTTTTACAAGGCTCACACCAGGTTGCCCAAAAGTCTAGCAACATTGGGCCATCCTTTAAGAAATCATGTAACCTAGCTGAGGTTCCGTCAAGCATTTTCAGTCTAACATTCGGGACTTTATTCTGTCCAAATAATGGTATAAGAATAATCAAAAAGGTAAAAAGTATTTTCTTGATCATATTAAAATTTATCGTCTACTTTTTTTTAATAACAACAAGCGTGATGTCATCATCATTCATAAGCCCAGACATCCATGAATTTCCCAAATCAATAAGAGCATCAATTATACCTTGGGCAGATTTGTTGCCATTGTCTGCAATACAATTTTTCACAGGTTCATAGTCCAGCATTTCGCCCTCATGATTAACACACTCTGGTAACCCATCTGAAATTAAAATAAGTGCATCTTCATAATTTAATTCAAAGGAATGCAAATCGAAATCTGCCTTTTTCATTGAACCTAATGGCAGTCCAGGAATTAATATCTCATCCACTTCACCTAAATCATGTTTGTATAAATAGGCAGGTGGCATTCCAGCTGAAGTAAAATCAAAAGAGCCATTATTGAATTTAGCCATGTTTAATGACATGCGAGTCGTTCCTAGGTCTATTGCTTTTATAGTCTTATTTAATCGAGTTGTTGTAGTAGCTGGATTATCAAAATCTGAGCCATAGAGGCCTGCTTTTGTAATAGAAACCATCATGCCTGCATTTAGGCCGTGACCTGTTGCATCTCCGCACACTACATACATTGAACCATCTTCTTGAGGGAAAAAATCATAATAATCTCCACCGACCTCGGTAGAAGTTTTCATATGTAATGCGATGTCATAATCTGGATGCTCAGGCGGAGATTGGGGAATAAGTGACATTTGAAAATCTCTCGCTTCTTCAAGCTCTTTTATCCTCCTTTCTTCCTCAAGTTGGGATTTCTGCTTATGCATTCTATGTCTCATGAATACAAAGATACCTACTATTGCTAAAATTGAATAAACTGAGAATGCCCAATAACTCAGCAAGGGATGAGGAATGAACTTGATCTTTAATTGTTGTGGATCGCTCCAAAAACCATCATCGTTTGAACCCTGTACGATAAACTGATAGGTATTGCGTCCTAGATTGTTGTAGGATGCAAAACGTAGCCCACCTGAATAAATCCAATCTCGATCAAATGGCTCAAGTTTATACCTATACTCGTTCTTAACTGACTGATGGTAATTAAGTGCCACGAAATCAATAGAAAATGATTTCACTCTATGATCTATAATTATAGTATTCGGACCATCATGAGAGGACTTAGAATTAGAGATCATAAAATTTTCTGAAAATGTTTCATCAAAAAAATTCTTTTTTATTCTTGTAATAATACATGGTGGGACATACTCATTATATTGCATTTCTTTTGGATTTACTTTTGTAATTCCAAGGGGTCCTCCAAAGTAGATATTCCCATCTGGACTATCATCATAGCTGTGACGATGAAAATCTATGTTCCCTATACCATCTGCTAGACCATAGTTTGTAAATGTTGAATCTGTTTGATTAAAAAAGGAGATTCCTTTTTTTGAACTTATCCAGAGGTTATTTGCATGGTCAACTACTATTCCAGTAACGTAGTTACTTGATAAACCATCTTCAACAAAATAATGGATAAAAGCGTCCTCCTTTTTGGAGTATTGATTTAGTCCACCATTGGTCCCTATCCAAATCATTCCATCCTTATCCTGAGAAACACATGTGATCTGTGATGAGGAAATACCATTTGGATATTCGGGGTCAAAAACATGTCCTTCAATCTCAAAATTTTCTCCACTGATAATATTTGTAATTAGCTTTGATGGTATCATATACAAGCCATCCATTTCGGTCCCAAGCCAGATATCACCATCGTCATCTTGTGTTATGACTCTCGCTATGAGATCAGAACTGAAATTGGTTACATTATTTGAGCTAGTATCAATAATTACAACACCAGATCCCGTGGCAACCCACACTTTATCGTCAATTGGAAGTATATCGTGAATAAGATTATCAGACAATCTTCTTCCTTCGGGTAAGCTATCTGATTTTGAGAACCTTGTAATCTTGTCTGTCATGGTATTTATTTTTAATACACCTTGGTCGGTAGCAACCCATAGATTTTCATCATTAACAATTTCCAGATCAATAATATAGTTAACACCTAAGATAGATTTCTCATAGTCATACTCACGAATACCATCTGAAGATAACATTTCAAGTCCAAAACCAGTTGCTGCCCACATCATTCCATCGGTCATTGTTGTAATAGAGTAAATCTTATCACTTTTTAATCCCCATTCATTCTCCTGATCATATCTGTGATGCGTAAACTTGGCTTTAACGAATGACAGAAAACTTATTCCATTCTGCCCTGTTCCAATCCAAACATGACCGGCTTTGTCTTCAATAAAATCAGTGATGTTATTATCAGCAATAGACTTTTTATCGATAGGATCATGTTCAAAATGGTTTGCCGGAGGTGGGCTGTTCGATTTTGAACTAAAATTAACAGATAAACAATTTATTCCTGGCTCAGTTGCAGTCGTATACCAGAGCTTTCCAGACCGTGTTGCAACCAATAATTCGGATACGTCATTTTCGACAATGCTATCTGCATATGGGGTTGTTTGAATATTAAAAAACTTGTCTTCAGAGGGGATATAACGTGATATTCCATTGTCTGTTGCAATCCACAACATATTCCTGGATTGATCCCAAGCAAGGTCTTTTATATAGTTCGATACAATTGACGATTTAGAATTAGACTTTCTGTAGACTCTATTTTTACCATTTGGTCCATTAAACACCCTGACAAGTCCATCGGAAGAGCCAACCCATATTTCATTTTTTTGACCATTTACAATTGAATTTATCATCCCAATTTCCAAAAGATATCTTTTGATACTTTTAAGGTTTGAATCGTAGCTAAATAAGCCACTCTCAGATCCAAGCCATATCGTATTTAAATTATCCCTGAACAATACTGTTATTTTCAAACTACCTAGTTTTGAATTATTATTACAATTCATGCATAAGGTTTTCTGAGTTGTAGCAGTGTATTTATATATTTTTCCGGTCTCTGATAATTTTATCCATACATTCCCGTGTTTATCATCAATGATAGTTTCAGGATCTTCAAGAATATTCCCGCTTAAGTCCTTTGGATTAATTGGTCTAGAAAAAGTTCTAGTTTCTGGATCGAAAATACTGACCCCAAGCTCAGTACCGACCCAGATCTTTCCTTTTGCGTCTTCTGAAATTGATGAAACCTTATTACCCAAAATGGAATTATTATCAAATGAGTTCATGTGATAATTATTAAACTCATATCCATCATACACATCCAATCCATTCTCAGTACCAAGATACATCATCCCATTGTGGTCCTCATAGATTACCTTTACAGTGCTTTCTGCTAGACCATCCTTAACAGATATGTTTCTAAAAGAAAAGTCTGATTGCCCATTTGTAAATGAAAACAAAGAAAGAATAATGAATATTTTATTAAAGTATAAAGACTTGGTCATGTTAAATATTGCGCCATATGAATTACTAAATTAGTAATGATTCTATCACGTACCTGCTAGTACTATTTGAACCAGGGCTATAATATCAAGAACGTTTACATCACCATCCTCTCTGATATCACTTATTTCATGCCCGCACCCATCCTCAATACCCTCAAGAACTATATCAGTCAGACTGAGGACATCAAATATATCAATAGTTGCTCTACCATCAAGTGAGCTGAGTGTCCCATCAATATTACCTGGAACATAAATATCAAGGTTGTTACATGGGTCACAAGCGTCACCTGATCCATCTAAATCATAATCATCCTGATGATAATTAGACGTTGCTATACAATTATCGTTGTTATCCATTACTCCATCACCATCTTGATCTCTTGGTACATAGGATAGAGCTAAATCAATAGCATTTAGAATGGCGCTCTCATTATAGCCCGATGCAGAATATATTACTTGATAGTTATGGTCTAGCACGACATTGTGTGGTATATAACCATTACCGAAGAGGCTCCATGCTTCTCCCCCTGATGTCCCTCCATCTAGTATTGGGTATGTTATACCAAATGCCGAAGCCCATGACTCACAACTATATGAGGTCCAATCAAAACCATTAGCTATTATATTTAAATGGTCCTCATTATTTGAAAGATAATCCTGCCATATTTCTTCAGTTTGTGGAGCCTCCACTTGACAGGATCCTCACCAAGAAGTGAAAAGATTAATCCATGTAACCTTACCAAAGCCTTCTTCATACAAGCTCCAAACAGAACCATTACCTATGTCAGGGTTAATGTCCTCCCCATTCATACAAACTGTAGCTTCAAAATCTGGAGATATGTCGCCGACTTGCAATTGGGCAAATATAGGAACTAGTAGATGTAAAGCCAGAATGGACCTTTTATAATATTGTAAACTATTACTCATTTTACTTTTTATCTAATTACTGCAAACATTTAAATAATTTTAGTTCAATTCTTAATTATCACCATTCATGATTAAATCCTCAAGAACTACAAGATCGAAAATATTTAATTCCCCATCCAGAAGTATATCAAACTGATGACAATCGTTAATTGGTAATCCAACATTATTGATAATATCTGATAAAGCCAAAATATCATTTACCCCGATAATAGGTACATATTCATCACCAATTGCATTTAAATCTATATTACCAATTATATTGACCAAACCATTGCACGGATCACAAGCATTACCGATTTCATCTCCATCTGAGTCTATCTGGCTGGGATTATAAACATAGGTGCAATTATCATAAAGATAGGTATAGCCATCTTGATCAGGGTCGGAATTTAGTTCATTTATATTTGCTGACTGCGACTGAAATATCGGGTTATAGCCAACACTGTCTGTTAACATTTGTACCATTGCAACTACTTTAAGATTCAATGGGTTCCAATTATCAGAAATCGTAAAACTTGTCTCAATGATTTGATTTTGACCAGTACCATTAATGGTTATGGGAAATTTGTAATCAGGATTTTTAGTTAGCCACCTTCTTGCAACATCACGAAGGTCATGATATTCTCCGGGGACAGACCAATATGCATCGGGTATTTTATCCTCCACAACTACAAGCTCAAGATAGAGACCTTCATTTTCAATAACATAGTCTATACTATCAATTAATAATTCAATTTCTAAGTTTACTTGAGGCTCTCCTGGCTCATAATCACCTGAGATACTAATATTATAGGGTGAATCTTGAATTGAGAAATGATTGTAGATTGATTCAACAACTGGGTATAAACCCTCCCACCAGTATGCCAAAGCACCTCCAATTCGAATTGAATCTCCAACATATACAAGCATAGGCGTCGATGTTCCTGTAGTATATAAGTCCATCCTAATATTACATGGGCCACCAAGTGAATAATCAAGAGAATCTGGTGTCCACCATGGTACATGCCAGGCTACCAGGTGCAGTGTATTTGGATATCTTTCAATCAATGTGTCTAACGCGGAACTCACGCCTGGGCAGTAGGTTCAGCCAACTCCCGTAAAATCTTCTATTAGTACATTAAGGTTATTTTGGTAAGCAAATTCTACTGCGTTAGTTAAATTTTTATATGAACTTTTATAATCAACAAGTTGCCCTGCTGAAAAAGAAATAAAAAGAAAGTTACAAACTATTTTTTTATTCATATTCAAACCTGTATTTCTTTTAGAAAAATATAATTTTTTAGCTAAAGGCTTAGAAGCTAGCACTATAAGAGACTTTTAGACCATCATTAAACGGAGGAATTATTCTGCAAATTCCATTACTACAGAAAAGACCACCCTGTATTGAACCATACATAATTGAAATCCTTTGAGACGAAGTAATATTATAGGCAAATTCTGCAGACACCCACCTATTCTGTGCCCATGATGGGGCATTAGTATTTTTACGATTGCCCGTAAAATATTTTATGTCTCCATAGATCAATGCCTCCAGTGGATTATAATACGGATCCTTTAGTTGGCCTGTCTCAAATGCGTTAGTGGCATCATGCGCAATGGTTAAAGACCACTTTGAGGCCTTACTAACCGAAAGGTAAATCAAACGATTAAATTGCTTTTGTACCGGACCATTTTCGGTTGCAAATTGCGTTGTCCTCGTGCTGAATGATTGATCGTAATTATCCGGGTCGTACATTGTCCACTTTGATTTACTATAATCGTAGTTTGTTGCATTTCCTTTCATTCGATTAAACTTTTTTCTTTCTTGATATTGAAATCCCAGGCCAATGCTATATCCACTTTCAAAAATATAGTTTAGTTCTATTGGTATTGTGAATGATTCAGCTTGCTGCCATAATTTTGATTCAACATCATACTCATCAGTAAATAAAGAATCATAGAAAGGAACAAGTGTAGTGTCATAATACCAAGTACCATCCCACTCTAGAGAATCATATACCTCAATGAATGACGTATCAATGCTTGAAAGATCTTTCTGGTATCCTATGAAATTTCTAAGATTTTTTATGATCTCTCTATTGATACCGTGCCCAATTTTAAAGTATAACCTATCATTGAGTGTGTATCCGCTTATTTCATTATAATTTTCCCAATAAGGTAGCGCTGAAACATCCGAACTTGGTAGGTATCCATCAACTATCGAATGTGTCCAATCATTTTCTGCGTTTGACTTCCATTTTTCATTTCGACTCAAATGAGCATATTGTATGGAAATTGCCAAGTCCATGATAGAACCATTTAATTCAAATTGAATACCTCTTTCATCATTGAAACTATATGTATGACTTACCCTCCCAAGTAGAGTGGAGTTATGTTCCTTTGCAAGTGTTGGCATTTGTTGATAGTCTATTTGGTTGCCATACTCATTAGCAGTTATATCACCATACAATCTATCAAAAGAATAACGCTTATATTCTGTTGAAAGGCCCCAATTACCAAAATATATATTTACATTTTGGTAGTAACCATAACCTCTCTTCAATGTATCATTTGGTATTCCTCCGAAATTACTAATTTTTCTTGTAGAGACCTTATCAGCATATTCCAAAAAAATATCGGCAAAGTTCCCCGCCCAAGATAAATATGATCCTCTGATATTGTGGTTTATATCTACTGGTGGCCCACTGGTGAGTGAATGCTTTTCATTTGTCTTGAGGTGAGTGACTCCCAATGATAGTGCACTAAAATCATAGTTAAGGCGATTTGCAGACATATTATGAATGTTATTGTTTTCAGGAATTCTGGCTCCACCGCCCAGCATCCAAATACTTGAATTACCATTTAGGTGACTCAAGGAAAAGGGGTATTTATTGTATTCAAGATAGAGCCCTCTTGTTCCATTATCAAAATTAGTTACTTGATCATCAAACTGATTAAGCACAAGACCTCTGCCCCAAAACTCGTATATGTCACCTAATTTGATGACAAAGTCATCTGCCAAATATTCCAATCTAAACTTTCTTATATCATTGGTTGTAAAACCCATATCTGGCGGATTCGAATATTCATACTGAATCCAACCTTGAACATCATTGTAAAAAAAATTGAGATCTAATAGGTTTTCAGAAAAGTTATAAAAATCATAACTGTTTCCATAACTGGCATCAACTGCACCATTAAAACCTATATCATTGGACTTAGTTAATGAAGAGCTTATCAAGAAAGCTCCAAGGATATAATAAGTTGCCCTATCCCTTATCTTTTTCATTAATATTTTTTCCAAGAATTTGTTTTATCTGTTTTTCAATTTCAATCTCTTCACCAGCGACATATCCCTGATGCCTCCATTTTATAACTCCACCCTTATCAACAAGGATTAAGGTAGGCATAATCATGCCATTTAACTTTTTCGAGAGTACTTTATTGGGGTCCATTCCTACATTAAAAGAGTAATCTTGCGACTTTATGAAACCTCTAACCTTGCCCAAAGACCGAGGCGTATCAGTATTTATCATAAGTACCTTGAAATTATCATTTGCATAATCTTCATGGTATTGGTTTAAATATTTCATGACTTTTTTGCAGGGTACGCACCAGGTTGCCCAAAAGTCTATTAATAACGGACCATTTTGAGATAATTGATGAAGAGTTGTAGATGATCCATTCAGTAGCCTTACCTTCAGATCAGGAATTATAGACTCTGAATCGGTATTCTCTCCATTAACAAAGTTAAATGTAATGAGCAACGCAATGTAGGGCTTTAATAATGAGACAAAGATAGATGGAACTGAAAGGGGTTTAGCTTTAATCATTAAAAAAATAAATGGTTAAAGTATTGGATCTAAAAACGATCTGAGGTCGTTCTCATTCACAAATTTTAAACTTACATTGCTCAATGATTCTATTTCACTAACAGGCAAAATAAACTCATACACTGCCTGAATATCAACAGTCTCCATTGCTACCTGAATAGACCAACCACCAACAGAAAAATCAATCAGGGGTGAGAACTGATGCTGAGGAACATATAACACCCTGCTACTATTTCTACTATGCCAATATTTTTCTGGTGTGTCGGCGACTACTATAAGGGTATTTCTATTTTTATCAAATATCCTGAGCACTGGTACATTTCGGTAAGAGCCAGACTTGATTGCCTCTACATGTTGAATCGGAAAATTAAATTTTGTTCTGTCAAAATAAAAAACAGTAAGAGATCCATCCTGTTCTAATCCAGTATAGGGAAGTCCGGTGAGCATATCTTTTAAGATTTTATCTTTTAGCCTATAGATAACAGGGAAACGCACTGTCATGTATAACTCGTCATCTTGATGATATTCAAACTCCGGACGCTGTAACTCTACCTGATACGGGTTTGAAAGAAGTTGATCTAACACTGAAGATAGCAATTGCGTATTTCCAGCATTTTCAGGATTCTCATCCATCTTACGATCTACATCAAAATCCATCGACCATTCACCTGAATCAAATCGTGAAACCTCTTTCTTAACTCTTTCCTTTTTCCGCGCGTTGGCACCAAGTAGAAATTCCATTGACGCCTCTAACTCTGCAATTTGTTGATCTAGGCCAGATGCAACCTTTTCCGCCTGCGTTGATACGGGATGACGTTGTTTTTTTACAGGCTGCTCAGCATATTTGGGATAAGGCGATATTTTTGCCTTTGGTATTTTTGGAAGAAAGGGCTTTATCATGTTGAGTACTGATGAACCAACAGCCTTATTTAGATCAGGGACCTGGGTGTAAACCTCAGTAACCTGAGATTTTGCGAGTTCTTCCCAATTTGCAACATCAACAAGCTGGATAGTTACATTGACCTTATCAAGTTGTCGATTGAATTTACCTAATACCAGAAGATTCCTAGAACCTCGTGGCTGCTTCAGCATCAAAGACCTGTCATTCATTATTGTCTCAAGGTCTTCCTTATTTTTAATTCGAACACCATAGACATTCTTAATTTCTTCTCTCGCCATGTCACTTAATCCTGCTGCAACCCACTCGACCGCAGGGTCATTTTGGATGTTATCAAAAGGTAATAGATATACGTAAGCGAATGGCTCCTTTCCATATGACATGGAAGCTAAAAGGAAAAGGCATAGAATTTTATTCATCGGTGCGATTGGTTTCATTGACTCAAATTAGGGTTAATCACTGGTTTAATCCAACCCAAATTAAGCATTGGTTCAGGTCATTCCCTGTTTCATTAGTCTTGCCCAAGAATCACGAAGCGAAACAACTCTTATAAAAACATTTTTGCTAACAGATAGTTTCTCATCTTTCTTAAAATACCCTAAACGTTCAAACTGATATGTTTGTAACCCTGGATCATTTAAACATGGCTCTAACTTTGCATTTTGAACCATACAGGAATCAGAATTAAGTGCATCTAGAAAATTTCCGCCCTGATCAGGATCTGACTTTTTAAATAATCGATCATATAATCGAACTTCAGCATCAACAGCATCTTTTGCGCTTACCCAGTGTATGGTGCCCTTTACCTTCCTTCCATCAGGCGCGCTTCCGCTTTTGGTACTGGGATCGTAGGTGCAGTGCAGTTCGACAACGTTGCCATCTGAGTCTTTAATTACATCGGTACAAGTAATGAAATATGCGTACCTCAGTCTCACCTCTCTACCAGGCCCTAATCGAAAGAATTTTCGAGGCGGATCTTCCATAAAATCATTCTTTTCTATATAGATTTCTTTTGAAAATGGAATTATTCTACTACCTGCGTCGGGATTCTCTGGGTTGTTAATTGCATCTAAATTCTCAGTCTCCCCTTCAGGATAATTTGTTATTACTACCTTTAGGGGATCAAGAACACCCATCACACGGTTGCTACTTTTATTCAACTCATCTCTAAGCGAATTTTCAAGTCTAACAACATCAATAATTGAATCACGCTTAGTGACACCAACTTCTTCAGCAAATCCTCTTATGGATTCAGGAGTGTAGCCTCTTCTTCGAAGACCTGAAATAGTGGGCATCCTCGGATCGTCCCAACCATCAACGACCCCCTCATCGACTAGTTTTTTTAATTTACGCTTGCTTACAACCGTAAAATTGAGATTTAGTCTCGCAAACTCAATTTGTTGAGGGTGATAAACATCTAGCTCTTTAAGATACCAATCATATAAAGGTCTGTGATCTTCAAATTCAAGTGTGCAGATGGAGTGCGTAATTTTTTCTATTGAATCTTCAAGTCCATGGGCCCAATCATACATTGGATATATACACCATTTGTCTTTTGTCCTGTGATGAGACTCATGTAGAATTCTATATATTACAGGATCTCGCATATTCAAATTAGGGTGAGACATATCTATTTTTGCTCTTAAGGTCTTGGCTCCATCTCCAAATTCGCCCATTTTCATTTGACCAAATAAATTTAGATTTTCTTCTATACTCCTTCCTCTAAATGGGCTCTCTGAACCAGGATTTGTAAGCGTACCTCGACATTCTCTTATTTCTTGGCTGGTTTGATCACACACATATGCTTTCCCATTTTTTATTAAGGTAATCGCATAAGAGTACATCTGTTCAAAATAGTCAGATGCAAAATACAAACGATCATCCCAATCAAATCCCAGCCATTTAACGTCTTCAATGATGGATCTTACATATTCATCATCTTCTTTTGTCGGATTTGTATCATCAAAACGAAGGTTGCATTTACCTTTATTTTTTTCCGCAATTCCAAAATTCAAGCAAATGGATTTGGCATGTCCAATATGAAGATATCCATTGGGTTCAGGGGGAAACCGCGTGTGCACTCTATTGTCCCATTTCCCTGATTCATTATCTTCTTCTATAATACGCTGTATGAAATTTTTTATTAATAGTTTACTTTCGTTCATTGTCTAAAATTCATTTATTGCATAATTTATACGCTTAAATGACTCCTCTTTTCCAATTAATTCCATCAAATCAAATAATGATGGTCCCTGCAGGCTACCACAAATTAAAAATCTCATGGGCTTCATTACTTTGCCAAAACCAAGTCCTCTCTGATCCATAAAACTCTTAAAATTATAATCTAATTCAGTTGCCACCCAACTGTTCATGGCGCCCAAAATACTTTTCAATTCAATTAGTGTTTCGGTGGTATCTTGCTTCCAGATCTTTTGTAGTTGAGTAGAGTCAAATTCTTTTGGACTGCTAAAAAAGTATTGTGACTGATCTACAAGATCAGAAAGAGAATTTGATCTGGGCTTCATTAGATCAATTATTTTTATAAGAAAATCTTGGCTTTTAAATTTACCCCATTCTGGATCAATACTCTTTAACCTATTAAGAACTTTATCACTATCCTCTTTTATCAGGTGCTGTGAGCTAATCCAGTTGAATTTCTTCTGATCATAGGTAGCTGATTTTTTCTGAACTTTATCGATATCAAAACACTCGATTAAACTAGCCAGATCAAATATCTCATCCTCCGTGCCAGGATTCCAGCCTAATAACGCCAAATAGTTTAAAAGCGCATCTGCCTGATAACCCATGCTTTTGTATTCATTGACTCCGGCAGCTCCATGGCGCTTACTGAGTCTTTTCTTGTCTTCACCTAAGATCATTGGTAAATGAGCAAATATCGGCTCTTTAAATCCCAAAGCATGATAAATAAGTATTTGTTTTGGGGTATTAGAAACATGGTCCTCTCCCCGAATGACATGAGTGATTTCCATGGAATTATCATCTACCACATTTGTAAGATTATATACAGGACTACCATCAGACCTT